>JAEEGF010781941.1_pt1 | contig 42003 bp, 36 predicted proteins | sample 9134171 | NCBI WGS metagenome assembly JAEEGF01 (sample SAMN16246542, study PRJNA631951) | gut metagenome | biome: gut microbiome; feature: rumen; material: AP-attached | host: Bos | place: Iran: Karaj | collected 2018-10 | reverse complement strand
TCCTCGACAAAATTGTCGAAACCACTCAGAAGATAGAGAACAACAGAAGCGACAAGAGTGAAAGCCTTATCGAAAAAGCAGAAAACTACATCAACAAGAATTATATGAAGGATATCTCGCTCGACGATATTTCCAGATACTGCAATATCAGTTCTTACTATTTCAGCAAGCTCTTCAAGCAGGAGACCGGTGAAAACTATGTCGAATATTTAGGCAGGGTAAGAATCGAGAATGCGAAGAAGATGCTGACCGAGTCGGAAGCCTCCATAAAAGAAATAAGCTACTCGGTCGGCTTTTCGGATCCGAATTATTTTTCGAGAGCCTTCAAAAAATACGAGGGAGTATCTCCTACGGAGTACAAGGACGCACTGTAATAAACGGTGCCCGGCACGATTGCGTGCCCGGCTCCGAATTGATTATTTTAGGGTTAATATATGAAAAACATTTTTAAAAGAACAGCAAAGTTAATCAGCGTATTTCTGACAATGGCGATGGTTTTGATGCCTTTATCTTCCTGCACTGTCAAAGAGGGTGAAACCGGAGATAATACGGAAAATGTTCCGGACACCATTAATATAGGAATGTCCTTTGACTCCTTCGTTATTGAAAGATGGCAGAGAGACAGAGACGTATTTGTTTCCACGGCCAAGGAAATGGGCGCGGAAGTAAATGTCCAGAATGCCAACGGTAATATCGAAGAACAGAAAAGACAGATTATGTATTTTATAGAGCAGAATGTTGATGTCATCGTTATTATCTGTATTGACGCCGATACTCTTTCCGAAGAAGTTAAAAAAGCAAAGAATGCGGGCATAAAAGTAATCGCATATGACCGTATCATAAGAGATGCGGATATTGACCTTTATGTATCGTTTGACAACGCCGAAGTTGGAAAGATGATGGGCGAGACCCTCGTTACTTCCGGTATAGGTGAAGGCAGCAATATCGTAATGATAGGCGGTTCTCCCGCTGACTACAATGTTCCCGCGCTTGAAGAAGGTTTTATAAGCGTAATGGATGAAAATAAAGTTAATATTTTGGACAGAACCCATTGCGAAGCCTGGAGAGCGGAGATTGCTTACGATTATGTATATGAAAATATGGAAACGATTTCAGGTGCCGACGCAATTATGTGCGGTAACGACAATATAGCAAGTAAAGTCGTATCCGCACTTTCCGAACAGCGTCTTGCGGGCCGTATTCCCGTGACAGGTCAGGATGCGGATCTTGAAGCCTGCCAGAGAATAGTGGAGGGCACGCAGCTTATGACAGTTTATAAACCCGTGGACAATCTTGCGAAGAAGGCAGCGGAGTGTGCGATTAAACTGGCAAACCATGAAGTTTTGGCAACCGACCAGACCATGAATAACGGAGCATATGATGTTCCCTGCATTCTTTTAGAGCCCATTCCCGTGACGAAGGACAATATGGACGAAGTCATTATAAACAGCGGTTTCCATACAAGAGAGGATGTTTACCTCAACGTTACAGATTAAAGTGCCAGGCACGCTGCGCGAGCCAGACTCCGTATAGCATTTTTTTGTCAAAGATAAGTGTATGCTGACAATTTTTTGATAGCATACACTTTTTTTGATTTTTAAAGTTATCAAAAAAATGCAGAATGTAACAATTTATTTTGCAAAAAGGTGTGTTAATGTGTATTTGTATTCATGAGACCAACATCATGAGAAAATAACTTATCACATTTTTTAATGGGAGGTAAAGAAATGAAAAAAAGATTACTCAGTGTTCTTCTTGCATCAGGTATGGTAGCAACTACACTCGTTGGTTGTTCAATAGGTGGTTCAGGAAATAAGAAAGTCGGCGTTGCAATGCCTACAAAGGATCTTCAGAGATGGAACCAGGACGGTTCTAACATGGAGAAGCTTCTTAAGGAAGCAGGATATGATGTAGACCTTCAGTATGCATCAAACGACATCAACACACAGGTTACACAGATTGAAAACATGATTTCATCAGGTTGCGACGTTCTCGTTATCGCTTCTATCGATGGTGATTCACTCGGAACAGTTCTTGAGCAGGCTAAGCAGAAAAAGATTCCTGTAATCGCTTATGACCGTCTTATCATGAACTCTGACGCTGTTACATACTATGCAACATTCGATAACTACATGGTAGGTACAAAGCAGGGCCAGTACATTGAAGAGCAGTTAGGCCTTAAGGAAGGCAAGGGCGGCTACAACATGGAAATCTTCACTGGTGACCCCGGTGACAACAACGCTAGATTCTTCTATGGCGGCGCTATGGACGTTCTTAATCCTTACATCGAAGCAGGTCAGATCACAGTTCCTTCAGGACAGATCGATTTTGATACAGTTGCTACAGCTAACTGGGCATCAGATGCAGCACAGGCTAGAATGGAAGCTATCATTTCTTCCAACTACGCTGACGGTACAAAGCTTGACGCAGTTCTCTGCTCAAACGACTCTACAGCATTCGGTGTTACAAACGCACTCGTAGCTAACAACATCAGCCCTTATCCTATCATCACAGGTCAGGACTGTGACATCGCTAACGTTAAGAACATGCTTGACGGAAAGCAGTCAATGTCAATCTTCAAAGATACACGTACACTTGCTCAGAAGACAGTTGAAATGGTAGACGCTATCCTTAAGGGCGGCACAGCTCCTACAAACGATACTTCTACATACAACAATGGTGTTAAGGTTGTTCCTTCATACCTTTGCGAGCCGGTATTTGCTGACGTTAACAACTACAAGGAACTCTTAATTGATTCCGGTTACTATACAGCAGATCAGTTACAGTAATTCCCCTATGAGTAGATCGTTAAAAATGATTTAACTCATTCCCTACATAAAGTTAAGTCCCCTTCGAATAAAAGGGGACTTAACTATGTAAAAACAAAATTGTGACACAAGTAAAGACAAATAATTTTAGTAATCTGAACAGGAGGGATAAAATTGGCCAAAATATTACTTGAAATGCAAAATATTACCAAGATATTCCCGGGCGTTAAGGCACTTGACAATGTCAACCTTCAGGTAGAAGAAGGTGAAATCCATGCTCTTGTTGGTGAAAACGGAGCAGGTAAGTCGACATTGATGAACGTATTAAGCGGTATTTATCCTTACGGTACTTACGAAGGAAAAATCATATACGACGGTCAAGAATGTAAATTCACTAACATAAAGGACAGTGAAGCACTGGGAATCGTCATTATCCATCAGGAGCTTGCACTTATTCCTTATATGACAATCGGAGAGAACATGTTCCTGGGTAATGAACAGGGAAAGTCCTGGAAGATTGATTGGGCTGAAACTTACGGTAAGAGCGATGAATATTTAAGAACGGTCGGATTAAAAGAATCATCGCGTACCTTGATTAAAGATATAGGCGTTGGTAAGCAGCAGCTGGTTGAAATCGCAAAAGCGCTTGCAAAGAATGCCAAACTTCTTATTCTTGATGAGCCGACATCATCACTTAACGAAAATGAATCAAAAGACCTTTTGGATTTGCTTCTTAAATTCAAACAGGAAGGTCTTACATCAATTATCATTTCTCACAAGCTTAACGAGATTTCATACGTAGCAGACAAGATTACGGTTATCCGTGACGGTTCCACAATCGAAACTCTTGATAAGCAGACAGATGATATTTCCGAAGCAAGAATCATAAAAGGAATGGTTGGACGTGAAATTTCCGACAGATTCCCGAAGAGAGAAAAGAACATCGGAGAGATTAACTTCGAGGTTAAAGACTGGAATGCATATCATCCTATTTACAGTGAGAAAAAGATTATCGATCATGTAAGTATTTATGCAAGAAAGGGAGAAATCCTCGGCATCTGCGGTCTTCAGGGTGCAGGCCGTACCGAATTTGCAATGAGCGTTTTCGGCAAGAGCTACGGCGAGAAGATCAAAGGAACGATTATTAAGGACGGCAAAGAAATCCATCTTAACAATGTTCAGGAAGCCATCAAAAACAAACTTGCATATGTTACCGAAGACAGAAAGGGTAACGGACTTATTTTAAGTAATTCGATTAAGTTTAATACCACACTTGCTAATCTTGGTGAAGTAAGTAAAAATTCGGTAATCAACAAAGATAAAGAATATGCGGTAGCGGTTGAGTATAAGGAAAAACTTAAAACCAAATGCCCGACCGTAGAGCAGAATGTAGGAAACTTGAGTGGTGGTAACCAGCAGAAAGTTCTCCTTGCAAAATGGATGTTCGCGGATCCGGATATTTTGATCCTTGACGAACCTACCAGAGGTATCGACGTAGGTGCGAAGTACGAGATTTACTGTATCATGAACCAGCTTGCTACAGAAGGCAAGACAGTTATCATGATTTCATCGGAAATGCCCGAACTTCTCGGAATGTGCGACAGACTTTACATCATGAACGAAGGCAGAATAGTCGGAGAAATGCAGGCCGAAGAAGCTACACAGGAATCTATTATGGCACGCATTATTCAGAGTGAAAGCGAATAAAAATAATTTTTAGGAAAAGGAGAAATGTGATGGAAAAAAAGAATGACAGCGCAAAAGTCATTGAATTTATCAAAAAATATGCAATGGTTATCGTGCTCGCATTAGTTTTGATATTTTTCACAGTTACAACTCAGGGTAAAATCCTTTTACCCAACAATATAAGTAACATTATTTCACAGAACGCATACGTGTTCGTTCTGGCAACCGGTATGCTTCTTTGTATCTTAACCGGTGGTAACATCGATCTTTCGGTCGGCTCGGTAGTATGTTTCGTAGGTGCGGTAGGTGCCACACTTATGGCTTCATTCGGAGTTCCCTGGCCGGTAGCGGTAATCGTTATGTTTACGGTAGGTATCGCAATCGGTGCAACACAGGCTTTCTGGATTGCATACGTAAGAATTCCGCCGTTCATCGTAACACTTGCCGGAATGCTTATCTTCAGAGGTTTGAGTAACGTAGTACTTAACGGTCTTACAGTTACAATTAACGACAAAGTCGGTTTCCTTAAATTATTCGGCGGCGGTGCTGACTGCTTTATCCCCGACTTCATCGGAAAACTCTTCGGAGATGTATTTACAATTAACGTTACATGTCTTGTAGTCGGATTTGTTGCAGTATTGTTATTCATCGGACTTGAAATCTACGGAAGATTAAAGAGACTTAAAAAAGGTTATGAAGTAGATAAGATTGTTCCCTGGATCATCAAGCTTGTGCTTATCTCTGCAGTAGTTGTTGCAGTAACAATCCTTCTTTCATTATTCAAGGGTATTCCTTCAGTTCTTATCATTGTAAGTATTGTAGTTCTTATTTACTCATACATTACTTCCAATACAACGACAGGACGTTACTTCTACGCAGTAGGTGGTAACGAGAAAGCAACAAGACTTTCCGGTATCAACACAAACAAGACATACTTCCTTGCATACATGAACATGGGCTTCCTTGCAGCTTTGGCAGGTATGATTACAATCGCACGTATGACATCCGCACAGCCTACATACGGCCAGAACTACGAAATGGATGCTATCGCTTCCTGTTTCATCGGTGGTGCTTCCGCATACGGCGGAATCGGTACGGTTCCCGGCGCTATCATCGGTGCAACCCTTATGGGTGTTATCAACCTGGGCATGCTTATCATGGGTGTAGACCAGAACATGCAGAAGGTTGTTAAAGGTCTGGTTCTTCTTGCAGCCGTTATCTTCGACGTAGTATCAAAGAGAGGCTTCAAGCTTATCGCAAAGAACTAATCATAAAAAGTGTAAATAGGTGTAATAACATAAAAGAAAATGCCACTCCGGCCGCTCGGAGTGGTGTTTTTTTCGCATAAAAATAGAATTTATAAGGTAGAATATGAAGTTTATATGTGATACAATCAGTTAGTGTTGTTTTCTGCATATTTTATGAGGAAAGATTTTAGAAACGGAGACAAAGATGAAATATACTGCAGACCTGAAAAAAAACGTTGCATTTAATAACAAAACCACTCACTGTGTGGGTACCGGCAGAATGGATTTGGCCCTTCACAAAGAGTACCTCGACCAGCTCAAACTGACACAGGATGAGATTGGTTTTTCATACATCAGAGGTCATGGCCTTTTCTCAAAATACATGGGTATTTACAGAGAGTTCAGACATATGGAAGGTAAGGCGGAATACTGCTTTACTTATCTTGATATGGTTATGGATTCTTATCTTGAAATGAATATCCGCCCTATCCTGGAGCTCGGTTTCATGCCCGACGATCTTGCTTCAGGCACCGAGACCACATTCTTCTGGAAGGGAAAAATTTCTCCTCCGAAGGATTATAAGAAATGGACCGATCTTGTTCAGGCCACTCTTCGTCATTTAATCGAAAGATACGGCATTGACGAAATCAGAAACTGGCCCGTGGAAGTATGGAATGAGCCGAACCTCCCTTCTTTCTGGAAAGATGCGGACATGGATGAGTATTTCAAACTGTACGAACTTACATCCAGGGCCGTAAAAGAAGTAGACAATCAGATAAGAGTCGGCGGTCCCGCTATCTGTGGCGTGGATGATGAGAGATGGCTTAAGTCTTTCCTTGACTTCGTAAAAGAAAAAAATCTCCCGATGGATTTTGTTTCAAGACACCATTACACAAGCTATACGCCCAGACTTGACGGACATTATGCATATATCGATCTTCACGAGCCCGAGAATGCTTTCAAGTGGCTTGAGAGATCCAGAGATATCGTTGATTCATATGATGAGTTTAAGGGAATGGAAATATTCATCACCGAATTTAACACATCCTATGTTCCCAACGCGCCTATCCATGATACCGTGCTTAACGCAACATATGTAGCACACATGCTTTCACGCCTTGGTGACAAGCATGAGTCATATTCATACTGGACATTCGGCGATCTGTTTGAGGAGTTCGGAGTTCCTTTCACTCCTTTCCACGGCGGATTCGGTCTCGTTGCAGACGGTCTTATCAAGAAGCCGACGTTCTACACATTCGCTTTTTATAAAAAACTTCAGGGCGACTGTCTTTTAAGAGGTGAAGACGCCATTGTTGTAAAAGCAGAGAACGGCGATATCAGAGGCCTTGTATGGAATGCGGACCTTTATAACGAAGACAAAAACAAAGAAATCGAAATAGAAATCGAGAGTCTTGAAGACGGCGAATATTTTATGATTGAGAAGTTTGTAGATGAGAATCATGCAAATCCTTTGAAGATGTGGCATGAAATGGGCGAGCCCGCATCGATGAACAATGAGCAGAAGATTCTTTTAAGAGCGGCAGCAGAACCCGGAATCGAGTCTTCAAACAAGATCGTAAAAGACGGAAAGTTAAGCCTTGCATTTAATCTTAATCCGAATGAATTAAGATATTTTGAAATAAAGAAAATTAAGAGAACGTCTGATACCGGCTATGATTATGAAGCGGTAATCGCGCAGAAATGCGTGCCGGATGAAAATCAGGCATAATCGGAGGATTTTATGAGCCAGAAAAAAAGAATGCTTGAGAGAAAAAGAAGAGAAGAAGCATTAAAAAAAGCTGAGCGAAACCAGGCAATCGGAAGAGTGATCGGAGTAGTTTTCATAGTACTCGTAGTCGCAATTATAGCCGGAGCACTTATATTTGATGCTTCGAAGAAAGCCGAAAAGGAACTTAATTATTCCATCGGACTTAATGAGGAAGGAAAGATAAAAGGAGTAAAGGCTGAAAAATATGTTGAGCTTGCGGACTTTAACGCACTTAACATGAACAATAGCGATTACTATCCTACCGAAGCGGAAGAGCAGACTTACATTAACGCAGTCGTTGAATCCTATCCCGACCTTTCTGACAAGAAGGGTGTGGAAGTTAAAGAAAGAGATACCGTAAACGTTGATTATGTAGGCCGCATCGACGGTAAGAAGGAATACGAAGGCGGAAACACCAACGGAATGGGTATCAGAGTTACACTCGGTTTAGGTACTTATCCCACAGAGTTTGAAAGCGGAATCATCGGTCATAAGACAGGCGAGACATTTGACGTATCCGTTCCTTTCAGAACGGACTTTGAAAACGAAGAACTCGCAGGAAAGATTGTTGTTTATACAATCACTTTAAACGGTGTATATGAAGCTGCGGAATTTAACGATGAATTTGTGCAGAAGAATTTCGGCTACAGTGTTGAAAGTGCCGAGGATTTCTTAAACAAATACAGAATGAACGCCGCACAGACAAAATTTGACCAGTATGTTCAGGATTATGCAATAAGCGAATCCAAGGTTAAATCCTATCCTGTTTCATATCTTTCAAAAATGAAGACTTTCATGAAAGCGAAAGATTACAAGCAGATGGAGACCACTAATTCCACATATCAGAACCTTTACCAGACAGATGCTTACAAAGACGTTCTTGATATGCGAAAGATGACCAAGAAGGAATATAAAGAGGAAATCAAAAAATCTGCCAAAGAGCAGGCTGAAAAGAACCTTATTTATCAGGCACTTTTCGAAAAGTTTGGTTTATCTGTATCAAAAGAAGATCTTGATGCGCTGATTATAACGCTCGGGTTCAATGAGGGTGAATACGACAAGGCTGTAGAGAGATTCGGCGAACCTTACCTCTATCAGCAGGCGATGAAAACCAAAGTAGACAATTACCTTGCAGAAAATTACAATCTGATTGATAACTGAGCGGGTTTTGTAATATATTATTATATATAGTTCCTGAAAGGAGATCCTAAAAATGGCAAAACAAAATGAACCTTTGGTAACACATATTTATACAGCGGACCCTTCCGCTCACGTTTTTAACGGAAAAATATATGTTTATCCTTCACACGACCTTGAACATGACGGCGAGGATAACGACGAAGGCGATGAATATCAGATGGAGGACTACCACATCCTTTCTATGGACAATGTGGATGCTCCCTGTGTAGATAACGGCGAAGCTTTAAACATGAGAGACGTTCCCTGGGTAAGCAAGCAGATGTGGGCACCCGACTGTGCAGAAAAGGACGGAAAGTATTATCTTTACTTCCCTGCACGTGACAAGGATTTAAGATTCCATATCGGTGTAGCTGTATCTGATAACCCTGCAGGACCTTTCAAGCCCGAACCCGATTACATTAAGGGCAGCTTCAGTATCGATCCCGCAGTATTTGTGGATGATGACGGAGCAGCTTACATTTATTTCGGCGGACTCTGGGGTGGTCAGCTTGAAAAATGGCAGACCGGCGAATTCGTTGAAAATCCCGCAGAGATTCCTGCAGATGCAAAGGCACTCGGACCTCAGGTTGCAAAACTTACAGACGACATGCTTCAGTTTGCGGAAGCTCCTCAGGAGATTACAATTCTTGACGAGAACGGCGAACCCTTAAAGGCAGGCGACGAAGACAGAAGATATTTCGAAGGTCCCTGGATGCATAAATACAACGGAAAGTATTATCTTTCATACTCCACAGGTACAACACATTACCTTGTTTATGCAATCGGCGATTCACCCAAAGGACCTTTCACATACGCAGGCAGAATTCTTGAGCCCGTAATCGGCTGGACCACACATCACTCAATCGTTGAAATCGAAGGCAAGTGGTATCTTTTCTATCACGATTCTTCACTTTCGGGCGGAGTTAATCACAGAAGATGTGTTAAATTCAGAGAACTTAAATATGATGAGAACGGCAAGATCATCACAATGAAACCTTACGAAGACTAATGAGCCAAACGGGGACGGTTCTAAAATGGTAAAAAAGGCCAAAATAGAACCGTCCCCAAGTGGTAAAAAAAGCCAAAACAGAACCGTCCCCGGATGGCTCTTTTTTTAATTGCTTTCTTCAGGTTTTAGATGGTATATGTCTCCGATGCTGTCGAGAACGATGCCTTCTTCTTTTGAGATCATGTTTTTATACTGCGTGGGCGAGCAGCCCGAGTATTTCTTAAAGCAGCGGCAGAAGGTGGTTAAGTTGTTAAAGCCCACCTGGAACGCAACATCCGTTACGGGAGTGTTGGTTAAAAGAAGCTTTTTCGCTTCGAGTATTCGCTTGCTGCAAAGGTAATCATAAAAGGTTGAATCCGTGTACTGCTTAAAGAGTCTCGAAAAATGATATTTTGAAAAGCCCGCGGTCTTTGCGACGCTTTCGAGATCCAGATCTTCCGAATAGTTAGTCTCGATATAGGTTAGGACTCTGACGAATTTATTGTAGATTTCGGAATGCGTAATTATCTTTTCATCTTCTTCATCTGTGGCTTCCGTAGAGTGTGTCATCAGACTTACGATTTTCAAAAGCTCCGAATAAATTTCCACTTCATTCAATTCACTGAAAGCAAAGTACAACTGGATAATTCTGTTTAGGGAAGAATAAATTAACGGATAAAGGTGCGTCGTAGAGTTGATTCCGATAACCTTTGTTGTGGAAAAGAAATTTAAGATTTCTTTTTTGGATTTGAAATAGTCAAAGAATTTCGAATCAAAGAGCATGATAAAACGCTCACCGGTTTCGGGAGCCGTGATGGAATGAACCGACATCGGCGGAATGAAAATGATATCTCCTTCGTGTAATTTGTAGACTTCATTTTCAACCGTAACCGAATAGGTATTCTGTGTGCAAAGAATGATTTCAAAGGCGTTGTGCTTATGGTCTCCGAAGTTGACCGGCTGGTCGTTATGCCAGATACGGTAACGATACCCCGGAAGGTAATCTATGGTCTCTTCGTCATGCTCGATTTTTCTTGAGACGAATTTTCCGAAAGGCTGGGAAAAATCCGCCTGGGTATTTTTGGATGAGGGCATATTTTCCTCCGAAATTTGTTTTAAAACTACGTACATTTATATTATATAACAGAGGACGGCTTTGTAGCAATATCTGTCAAAAAAGCAATATTTGTAAAACAGAAAATTAATGTGAAAAATGCGTGTTTTGATTGTTATAATAGTAAAAACATAGTAAAATGATTATTGCAATTTTTTTTTATGAGGGTTGCAGAAAAACTATAAATGTTGATGTACGGAAACGTACAAAAGGAGAGGGATTAATGAATAGAGAAGAAGCAAGAAAAAGAGCAACCGAACTTGTGGAGAAAATGACCGTTGAGGAAATCGCTTCACAGTTAAGATATGATGCACCTGCCATCGACAGACTCGGCATTCCCGAATACAACTGGTGGAATGAGGGCCTTCACGGCGTTGCCAGAGCGGGCGTGGCAACCATGTTCCCTCAGGCAATCGGACTCGGTGCAACCTTTGACGAAGAGCTTCTAAAAGAAACAGGCGACGTTATTTCAACGGAAGCCAGAGCAAAATACAATTTCCAGTCTGCCGACGGTGACAGGGATATTTACAAGGGAATCACATTGTGGTCTCCCAACGTAAATCTTTTCAGAGATCCGAGATGGGGCAGAGGACATGAAACTTACGGCGAAGACCCCTATCTTATCAGCCGTCTCGGCGTTAATTTTATCGAAGGCTTACAGGGCGACGGCGAGTATTTAAAGACTGCTGCATGCGCAAAGCATTTTGCGGTACATTCCGGACCTGAAGCTTTAAGACATCATTTTAATGCGGTTGCAAACATGAAGGATATGTGGGAAACATACCTTCCCCAGTTTGAAGCCTGTGTAATCGAAGGCAAGGTTGAATCCGTAATGGGAGCTTACAACAGAACCAACGGTGAAGTCTGCTGCGCACATTCATATCTTATGGAAGAAGTCCTTCGCGGAAAATGGGGCTTTGAAGGCCACTATGTTTCGGACTGCTGGGCTGTAAGAGATTTCCATGAGAATCACAAGGTTACATCAAGCCCTGAAGAGAGCGTTAAACTTGCACTCGAAAAAGGCTGTGATTTAAACTGCGGATGTACATACCAGAAAATAATGGATGCTTACGACGAAGGCCTTATCAATGAGGAGCTTTTAAAGAGAGCAGCCGTTCGTCTTTTCACAACAAGATATTTACTCGGAATGTTTGATAAGACCGAGTTTGATTCGATTCCTTTTGACGTAATCGAATGCAAGGAACACCTGGCAGTTGCTTCACGTGCGACAAAGGAGAGCCTTGTTCTTCTTAAAAACGACGGAATACTTCCGCTTGATAAAAACAAAATTAAAAAGATCGGCGTTATCGGACCTAACGCAAACAGCAGAGCGTCCCTTATCGGTAACTATCACGGAACATCTTCGAGATATATTACAGTTCTTGAAGGTATTCAGGATTATGTGGGCGACGATGTGAGAGTATACTTCTCGGAAGGCTGCCATCTCTTCGCACCCAAGACCGAGGCCTTAGGCAGGGAATACGGCAGACTTTCGGAAGCAAAAGCTGTTGCGGCAAATTCTGATGTTGTAGTACTCTGCCTCGGCCTTGACGAAACACTCGAAGGAGAAGAGGGAGATACAGGTAACGCATACAGCTCGGGCGACAAGAATGACTTAAAGTTCCCGCCTTCACAGCTTAAACTTCTCGAAACAATTATTGAGATGAAGGTTCCGTTCATTGTTGTAACAATGGCGGGAAGTGCCTTAGACTATTCACTTGCGGATGCAAATGCCAACGCAATCGTACAGGCGTGGTATCCCGGCGCAAGAGGCGGTAAGGAAGTTGCAGAACTTCTCTTCGGTGAATATTCACCTTCGGGCAAACTTCCCTTAACCTTCTACAGAGACGAAGATCTTAAGGACATGCCTGATTTCGAAGATTATTCGATGAAGGGCAGAACCTACAGATATATTGAAAAAGCACCGCTTTATCCTTTCGGATACGGACTTTCTTATGCAGATGTCAAAGTTACGGATGCATCTTTTAAGGATGCAAAGAGTTTTGATGCGGCTTCAAAGGAAGGTATTACAATTAACGTAAAGGCCGTAAACGCAAGCGCAATCGAAACAGAAGACGTACTTCAGGTTTATGTGCATGTTAACGGCACAAAGGATGAGGTTTTAAATACCAAACTTGCTGCTTTTATGAGAGTAAAATTTGGCGCAAACGAAGAAAAGGAATTTGAAATCACCGTTCCTGCATACGCATTTACCACCGTTGACGACGAAGGCATACGAAGCGTTACCGGAAATGCAGCCGATATCTATGTAGGCTTTAACGGAGCTGACAAGCGAACCGAAGAACTTACGGGTACTAAGGCAGCAGTGCTTAATCTTAAATAGAAAGAAGCAGAAAAATGAGTGACGAAAACATTAAAACAGAAGAAGAGAAGGCCGAAGAATTCGAAGGCCTGACCGATGCGGAAAAACTTCTTCTGGCAAAAGAAGAGCGTTTCCTTGACAAAGAAGAGGAAGAAGAAGTCGAGGAAGAAATAGATGATTCGGCCTGGGGCATTTTTAAAAGGAAGATAGGCTTCTTTTTGGATTACTACAAATGGTTTGTAATCATTCCCGCAATAATTATTGTAATTACGGTAATTATGATTACTTCTTATTTAAACGAAAGCAGGGAAAGAGCACTCGAATTAACCATTACAAATGCTCAGTATGAAATTCCTGACCTGATGTACGCCGTAGAAAATGATTTTATCGCGTATACCGGCGAAAACATTACGGGCGATGATATAAGAATAGTGTATGATATTCGTTATCCCGATACCTCAACGGGAGCGGAAAACTTCACTCAGGCAGATAATGTTTCAATGCAGAAATTCAATGCCAGCGTTATTTCGGGCAGAGTTGATATCGCGCTTACGGAGTCCTGGGTTGTAAACGATTATTCCGTGACGGATTCCACACTGGATTTGAGGGAAATATTCGATGAAGATTTCTTAAAAGACCATGAAGACAAGGTTTATTACGCCAGAGATTCATCGGGAGAAAAGATTCCCGTAGCATTCTATATTGATGCCAAGGTCGTAAAAGATGTATATCCCGAAGATGCAGAACCCCTTGCGGTTTCCTTTGATACTTCCAAACATAAAGAAGAAGCCAGACGTTTTATGGAGTGGCTTCTTTCTGAGAGTGAATAATTATATCTTTTATGAGTAATTAAATAATGGGAAGATCGTCATCAGGATCTTTTTCTCCGTCGAGAAGTTCACCATTCTCGGCGGATTCTTTTTCTTCGGGAAATTCGCTGCCCATGACTTTAATGAATATTCTTCTGTAAAAGATGCAGAAGAACCATGCCAAAGCTGCAATGCCGAAGAATAATAATACTGAAACGACTATAGCTTCGGCTTTGGCGGATAAGTCAGCTATTAAGAATAAGAAGATGTGGATAACGAACACCATTCCTATAACAGGAAAGTTAACAAAGCTCAGAATGGCAGAGTTTTTGATTATCTGGCGTGTGGGCGAGTTAAAAAGCGCCATCTGCGGGAAAACAAGCACTGTCACCCATAAAATAATGAAAAGCGCGATAGAAACCGGATACTGTAAAAATCTGTAAGCCTCCGGCAGAATGTTATGCGAAATATAAACATCGGCTGCAAGGAAAGCTACTATTAAAAAGAAAGGAATCCAGAAAAGTGTTGCCTGCTTGAAATTGGATTTGAATTCCGCAAAGTAAGTTTTACCTATTTTAACGTCTTTGCCGCGGATTCTCTTAAAAAGAACGGCATAAAGAGCAGTGGCTGAGGCGCCGATCGTAAAAATCGGAATGCTGCATATAAGGAAAAGGATATTTAGATACATAAGGTCGCATAAAAGAGTGAGCGCCTTAATTAATAAACTGTCCGGTGAAAATATATTTCTCATATATATACTCCTAAAAGAATATTTATTTTTATATAGTAAGAAAACTGTTTTTTTCCGACTCAAATTACGTACGAGTATATCATAATTTAGAGGACAAAACATGCTTTTGTGCGAATTTTATCTTATTTAGTGCAAAAAATATGCAAAATGAAATGCATATAGCAATATTTGTAAAAAACGAAGCAAGATATGTAAAGTAATAACCTTTCATAACGATTATAATTGGGTTGTTATTACAAAAGTCGACATTTTTATTGTTCGAATTGTACATTTTACATACAAATTGAACAAAGAGAACAATGAGATGTCAAAAACCTATTTAAGGAGGAAAAAGTAATGAAAAAATTTATGGCTTGTGCATTAAGTACATGCATGGTTGCTGCAACAATGGTTGCTTGTGATCCTAGCACAACAACTACTACAACAACAACTACAGATCCCGGAACAACTGAGCCCGCTCAGACAACTACAACAGAACCCGCTCAGACATTTGAGCCTATCGCTGCACCTACAGACGGTACATACGGTGATTGGGCTATCACAGAGTCTCCCATCGGTTTCTTCTGGGGTGGTACATGGGTAGTTTCCAGCCAGGCAGCTGTTGATGCTGGTAAGGCTGAAGGCGTTAAGGCTATCATGGAATACATCACACTTGATGATTCTGAATCAGGCCTTCAGTACGCTTGGGCTAACGGTACTTTCAACGTATCTGACGATGTTGACCTTGAGAACATCAAACCCGCTAACGGTGGTGACAAGGGAACAATCGAACTTTGGAACTTCACAAACGAAATTCCTAAGATGGTTTATCAGTTCGTACAGGATCATCCTGACTTTGGTTACAACGTACACGTTACAATCAAGGGTACAGGTGATGGATACCAGGATGCTCTTGACCAGGCTCTTATGAATGGTCAGGTTGACGTTTATGGTTGTGAGTCAGCTTTCGTTCTTAAGTATACACAGGGCGACATGGCTAAGTTCGCAGCTCCTTACGAAGCACTCGGCATCGATGCAGCAGCAGCTACAAAGGCAGCTGACATCGCTGGTTACACAATTGATATCGGAACAAGACCTTCTGATGGCAAGTTAGTTGGTTTAGGCTATCAGGCTACAGGTGGTGTATTTATTTACAGACGTTCAATCGCTAAGGACGTTTGGGGTTCAGATGATCCCGCAGTAGTTAAAGAGAAAATCGGTGGTGGCACAGGTTCATGGGATACATACTGGGCTGCAGCTGAAGAACTTAAGGCTCATGGCTACGGCATCTGCTCAGGTGATGGTGATATGTGGCACGCTATCGAGAACAGCTCTGACAAGGGTTGGATCGTAGACGACAAGCTTTACATCGATCCTAAGAGAGAAGAGTTCTTCGATATCTCCAAGAAGCTCAAAGACAACGGATATCACAATGATACTCAGGACTGGGGCGATGCTTGGTTCGCAGATATGAAGGGTCAGGGCGAGAAGCAGGTTCTTGGTTTCTTCGGTCCCGCTTGGTTAATCAACTACACAATGCTTGATAACTGTGGTAATAAGCCTGAAGGTTTAGGCTCCGCTGGTGACTGCGTTGCTTCCGGTACAGTTATGGCTAAGTCAAAATGTACTCCTGATTTCTTAGCAGGTCAGAACATGTTTGATGTATTCGTTCCCGCTAACGCTTTTGCAAATGGTAAGAACCTCACTCAGTACGATGAGAAGATCAACAACATCTTCCGTGATAAGGTTCGTGAATACACAGCTGGCAACCTTTCTAAGGATGAAGCTATCGAAGCATTCAAGACTGACGTTAACGAGCAGTTAGGTATTGCTATCGACTAATTACGACTCTTACGTAGTTAAGTTAAACTGAAATAAGAGCAGGGCGGACTTTTCGTCCGACCTGCTCTTTTCAAGATTCTTATTTACCACACTTGATTAGATTCGGCAATACGAGGTTTTTACGGGTGTGTAGCACATTAAATTAATTCGAGGAGGTTGGGCGTATGAAAAGGAAAAAGAGTTACGATTATGCAAGATTCGGCTACATATTCAGTATTCCCTTTGTTCTTGCCTGGTTAGTTTTTCAGTTATACCCTATTCTTTATACACTCCTTTTAGGTTTTACCGACCTTAAGGGTGCCGGCAACACTGATTTTAATATCATGTGGAGCGAACCTTTTAAGAACTTTATCACCGTTCTTAAAAACAAATCATTCAAAATTGCGTTCGGTAATACCCTTATTATCTGGGGCTTAAACTTCGTTCCTCAGATTCTCCTTGCTTTGTTGATCGCTGCTTGGTTTACAAACAGAAGATCCACAATTAAGGCTCAGGGTATTTTCAAAGTATTATTCTATCTCCCCAACATTATTACACAGGCAACCGTAGCTATGTTGTTCTTCCAGTTGTCACTGTATCCTAAGGGAGTTCTTAACGATTTACTTTTGATGTTAAAGATAATTAAGCAACCTGTTGATATGCAACGAATTGCTAATGTCGCAAAAGGATTCGTTATCTTTATTCAGACATGGATGTGGTATGGCTATACAGCTATCGTTCTTATATCCGGTGTCCTTGGTATTTCACCTGAATTGTTTGAAGCTGCCGAAGTTGACGGTGCAAACCAGTGGCAGACATTCTTCAGAGTAACAATTCCCAGTATCAAGACAATGTTGCTGTTCACATTGGTTACATCACTTATCGGTGGTTTGAATATGTTCGATATTCCTAAACTGTTCTTAAACGGTGGACCTAACAACGCAACACTTACCACTTCATTATATATTTACAACAAAGCTTTCCAGGGTGGTTATCTCTACGGCGAAGCTTCTGCAGCGAGTATGATCATGTTCTTCATTATCGTATTCCTGTCATGTATCGTATTCTATCTGTTGAGAGATAAGGATGAGGTTGAACTCAGACGTCTCGTAAGAAAACAGGAAAAAGAATACAAGAGAAAATTGAAAATGAGTAAAATGTAGGAAAGGAGGAGAAACATATGTCTAATAATTCTAATTTACAATTAACTGTAGAAGGAAGAGAAAAAGGCAAAGGCGGTGTAGTACAGAAAATTATTATTTACGTAGTAAGTATTTCACTTTCAATTTTAAGTATACTTCCTTTCTGGTTGATGTTCGTTAACGCTACCAGATCAACTCCTCAGATTCAGTCGACAGCGATTTCATTCCTTCCTTCGACACATTTGTTCGACAATATTAAGATTCTTTCATCGAAGAATATGTTCAAACCTTTAAAAGGTTTCCTGAACTCTTTCATCTGTGCAGGTGGTTCAACAATCCTTGCTGTATACTTCTCATCACTTACAGCATATGCACAGGTTGTATATGAATGGAAATTGAGAAATGCATTCTTCTCATTCATTATGGCAATCATGATGCTGCCCGGACAGCTGACATTGATTGGTTTCCTTCAGATGTGCTACAAGCTTCATCTTACCGATAACCTCTTAATGCTTATCATTCCGGCTATCGCAGCACCTTCAATGGTATTCTTCATGAAGCAGTACCTGCATCCGGCACTACCGATTGAAATTGTTCACTCGGCGCGTATCGATGGTGCAAGAGAGTTTTACATCTTTAACAAGATTGTGCTTCCCATCATGAAACCCGCTATTGCTACACAGGCTATTTTCGCTTTCGTAGGTAGCTGGAACAACCTCTTCACTCCTATGGTTCTTATCAACAGTACCAAGAAGTATACAATGCCCATGATGGTAAGTTTGCTTAGAGCTGATATCTACAAGACAGAGTACGGCTCAATTTACGCAGGTCTTACACTTACGATTTTACCTTTGATTATCGTTTACATCTTCTTATCAAAGTACATCGTAGCCGGTGTTGCTCTCGGTTCAGTAAAAGGTTAATAAAAATTTTAATCATACAAAAAATACCACATACGAAAGTATGTGGTATTTTTATGTTCAATTAAATAAATTAATGCTCTCTGTCGTATTTTCTCTTAACTATGATGTAACACACCACATGTACCGAGAACGTTAAAATCCAAGATATCGGATATGAATAATAAATAGTTTGAACTGTATGCCACTGATCAAACTGAAAGACTGTAGCGAGCCATATAAGTCTGAAAACGCAGGCACCCAGTAAAGATACTATCGCAGGCATTGTTGAATAGCCAAGGCCTCTTAAGGCGCCTACAATTACGTCCATAATTCCGCAAAGAAAATAAATGGAACAGATAATACGGATTCTTATAAGTCCGGCTTCGATAATCGCGGGATTTCTCGAATAAATGGATAAAAGCTCACGTCCGAAGTAGTTGGCAAGAGAGCCGAGTAAAAGGCCGGTTGAACTTACCAGGAGAAGTCCGATAACCGTGATTTTGTTGATTCTCTCTTTCTTTCCTGCGCCGATATTCTGGCTTACGAAAGAAATGACTGCCTGATGGAAGGCGTTCATTGCAACATAGACAAAGCCTTCAATGTTGATCGCTGACGAATTACCTGTGATAGTGATGTCTCCGAAAGAGTTAACACTCGACTGGATGAAAACATTCGAAAGCGAAAAAAGTGTACCCTGAAAGCCTGCGGGAAGGCCGATACTTAGGATTTTTACGAGGATATTCTTATCTATGTAAAGATGCCTTACGTCAAAATGAATATTACCTTTTTCAAGGATAAGACAGAGTATTACAAGCAGTGCGGAGATAGTCTGAGAAATCACAGTTGCTATCGCAACGCCTGCAACATTCATGTCGAATACGATTACGAAAAGCAGGTTTAATCCGACGTTCACGATACCGGAAAGGATCATAAAAAGAAGAGGCCTTCTGGTATCGCCGACTGCACGAAGTACGGCACTTCCGAAGTTATAAACCATAACTGCGGGCATTCCGAGGAAATAGATACGAAGGTAAACGCTTGCGAGAGAGAGGATTTCTCCTTCAAGTTTCATCCATTTTAAGAAAATCGGAGTACAGAAAAATCCGAATACAGCTACAACTACTCCGAGCACGCAGCTTAATGTAACGGCAGTCTGTACCGTATCATGCAGATTGTCTTTCTGTCCCGAGCCGTAATATCTTGCAACCAGAACGTTTACACCTACGGAAAGACCAATAAAAAGGTTTGTTAAAAGATTAATAAGCGAGCCGGTTGAACCTACGGCGCCGAGTGAATTGTCACCTGCAAAGTTTCCTACAACAACGATGTCGGCCGCATTAAAAAGAAGCTGAAGCATGCTTGAAAGCATCAGCGGAATAGTAAATATAAGCATTTTGCCGAATATGGATCCGGAACACATATCCATTTCGTTTTTACTTTTCATACGGACCTCCTTTCGTGTCGTTTCTTATTTTAAGAGAAATTAGTGAATATCATATATCAAAACCGATTTATATTCAATAGATGTAGGACAGATACTTCACAAAAGTCCCTATTTATCATATAATCAAATTGTGTGTTACTGTAATACTTTTAAAAGGGGTTAGAAATGGGCAAAAAATCTATTAAAGAAAACAAAAACATTTACCAGATTTCAAGAGAAGATGCGGGTTTAACTCGTTCTCAGGCAAGCGAAGCTCTAATCTTTATGAGCGATTCCAGAATTGAAAAAATTGAGAGCGAAAAGTGCGAACCTCATCCCGATGAAATTTTAGCAATGGCTAAGGCTTACAAGAGGCCCAGCCTCTGCAATTATTACTGTTCAAACGAGTGTCCCATCGGACAGCTTCACGTTCCCGAATTAAAGGAAAAAGATCTCGCTCAGATTACACTCGAGATGCTTTCAACCATAAATATTCTGTCAAAGCAGAAAGACCGCCTTGTTGAAATCACTGTTGACGGAAAAATTACAAAAGACGAAATGAAGGATTTCCTTTTAATCAAAACCGAACTCGACAAAATGACCGTTTCCATCGAGTCTCTTAAGCTCTGGATCGATCAGATGGTTGCCGACGGCAAATGGGTTGAATAATATTTGCCAGGAGTAATTCCTTCGTATTTTTTGAAAACCTTTACAAAATAGCTCTGGCTTCCGAAAGCCAGTATATTCGCTATCTGCGACAAAGAATAACCGGAATAGTCTATCATGTTACGGGCTGTTTCGGTTTTTTTGCGCATTACGTACTCGTTAAAGGTCATTCCGGTTTCCTTCTTAAAAAGCCTCGAAAGATGGCCCTCGCTGATGCCGGTTTCTTCAGCCGCATCGGTTATCGTTATTTTTTCATGCAGATGGTCGTAAATATAGTTGATGCACAAAACGACATGCTTTGAATAAACCTTGTCGGTTTTAAGATTTATCATACGTTTCAGATAGTCTTTTACCATCTTTTTATGAAGGGCGGAGAGCTCTTTTTTTGATGTGCAGATATCGGCTTTGTTGATGTAAAGATCGCTTAAATGGTAAGCCTGTTCGTGCTCCATTCCGCCGTCGATGCAGTATCTTGAGAGCATCGCCGCAGTGATGACAAAGTGGTATTTAAAACTCTGAAGAGAGTTAAGCGAGAGCTCGCCAAGGCCCTTTTTATCGCAGAAATCTTCCTCAAGGGTCTTTTCCACAGCCTCTTTGTTTCCGTCCCTTACAGCCTCATAAAATTCTAACTCCGGATTGTACGGTGCGTGAAAGGAATAGTCCTCACGCATGACATATTCTTTATATCCTAATTCCTGAGAAATAATATCCATAGATAACTCCCTTTTTATCAGCTTTTGCCTTTATATTATATCATTATTTTGATAAAAAAATCAGAATTTTAATATAAATCATAAAAGAATTGTTTTATTGTTAAGTTAATGTAGCAAAAACAATGTATTTTATGGTTTAGGAGTGAAGATTATGAAGAATTTTAAAAGAGTTATTTCAGTAGTTTCGGTAATGACACTTTTGACATCTGTGGCAACCTTTGCAGGCTGCAACAACGGTTCATACCAGCCCGACATCGATCTTGTGCCGAACCCCGATGTGGAAGAAGTTGTAGAAGCCACACCCGCGCCCGAACTCGAAGGCTACAACCTTCTCTGGCACGACGAATTTGACGGCACAGAGCTTGATTTTAACACATGGAGCTACGATCCCCATGCACCCGGCTGGACCAACAACGAACTTCAGGAATACACACAGAAAACAGATAACGTGTTCGTAAAAGACGGAAACCTTGTTTTAAAGGCTATCAAGAAGAACATCGACGGACAGAATTACTATACTTCAGGTAAGGTAAAAACCAAAGATAAAGAGGACTTTATGTACGGCAAAGTAGTTGCCAGAGCAAAGGTTCCCGAAGGTCAGGGACTCTGGCCTGCGATCTGGATGATGCCTACCGAAGAAATGAAGTACGGACAGTGGCCTAAATGCGGTGAAATTGATATAATGGAAGTACTTGGAAGCGATGTAAAAACAGCTTACGGAACCGTTCATTACGGCGAGCCTCACGCAGAGCAGCAGGGCGTTGTAACACTTGAATCAGGTTCATTTGCAGATTCATTCCACGAGTACTCTGTTGAATGGGAACCCGGGGAAATGAGATGGTACATCGACGACAATTTGTATCTTACCGTAAATGACTGGTTTACCGGAGAAGTGGGCGCAGACGAGAAGCCTTATCCCGCACCTTTCGATCAGACATTTTATGTTCAGTTAAACCTTGCGGTTGGCGGAACATGGCCCGGAAATCCCGACGAAACCACAAACTTTGACAATGCAGAATTTTTAATTGACTACGTTCGTGTTTATCAGAAAGACGAGTATGATACAAATGTAAAGAAACCCGAAAAGGTATTCCTGGAAGCTGACGAAACAGGCAACTTCATCAGAAACTGTGATTTCAGCGTAGCAGAAAATCTCGACGATGACGAAGACTGGAAATTCCTTCTTTTCGAAGGCGGCGAAGGCAGCGCAGAAATCAAAGACAACACAATGATTATCTATACAGATGCAATGGGTACGGTTGATTATTCCGTTCAGCTCGTACAGCCCGACCTTCCGATGATTAAGGGTAAGAACTACCGCATCACATTCGACTGCTGGGCAGAAGAAGACAGAAACTTAATCGTATGTATTTCCGCACCCAACGCAGGCTGGATCAGATATTTCCCGGATACACTTTTCGACGTAACCACCGAGCCTCAGACCTTTGTATACGAATTCACAATGACCGAAAAGAACGATAACAACGGCCGTCTTGAATTCAACATGGGCAATAAGGGATCGGACGCAACCATTTATATTCAGAATGTGCGCGTGGAGGAAATTGAAGAACTCACACCCGTGGAGGAATAATTATGAAAAAATTTGAAGGTTACGAACATGGCGTAGATTTGGGCGGATGGCTCTCGCAGTGCGACCATACGAAAGAACGCTACGATACATTTATCACCGAAGCCGATTTTGAAAAGGTTTCAAAAAAATTTGACCATGTCAGAATTCCCGTTGACTACGATCTTATTTTAAACGATGACTATTCTTTTAATGAAGAGGGATTTTCATATATAGATTTCGCCATCGCAATGTGCAAAAAGTACGGACTTAATATGATACTTGACCTTCACCGTACTCCCGGATATTCATTTGATCCCGCACACGGAGAAATGGGCTTTTTTGACAGCGAAGAATATCAGAATATTTTCTATACAATCTGGAAAGAATTTGCAAGAAGATACGGCAAAGAAAAAGATATTCTGACCTTCGAACTTTTAAACGAAGTTACGGACAAAGCATTCTGCGACAAGTGGAATGAGATATCGGTTAACTGTATTAAAATGATTCGTGAAACAGCAGCGGATATAAGAATCATCGTAGGCGGTTATTACAACAACAGCCTTGAGGCAGTTAAAGATCTCGCAATGCCTTACGACGACAATATCGTTTACACATTCCACTGCTATGAGCCGCTTCTTTTCACACATCAGGGCGCACACTGGATTCCCACAATGGACGTGTATTTCAGATGTGATTATAAAATGCCTTACTGGAAATATGATGAATTAAGCAGGATTCATACGAAAGACGCATACAGAGCATTCCCTCCTTTCGACAAGGATGACTGCCCCGATGAAAGATATTTCGAATACCTCCTAAAAGAAGCAATCGAAGTTGCCAAAGAAAGAAACGTAGCCCTCTACTGCGGCGAGTACGGCGTAATAGACAGAGCAAATAAAAAAGAAGCCGAAAAATGGTTTCACGACTTCCATGCAGTAATGGATAAATACAATATTGGCAGATGTGTATGGACTTACAAAGAGATGGATTTTGAAATAAGCGAGGATTTTAAAAACTGATTATTCGCTTCCGCTGTTAACGTAGCGTGAATAATCGACACCCTTTATTTCAAACCAGTTAGTCCAGGTTTCATATTCGATCGAATCATATCCGATACCGGAGTTTTCGGTTCTTGCATCAATAACCATTCCGTCCCCGACATATATACCAACGTGGCCGAAGGTATAAACACCTAAGCCCGGTATGTCGGGGATTGTTTCTATAGGTCCGCTTAAAGGCGATTCCGCCAGCAGTTCTTCAGTGCCCCTCGCACATACCTCAACTTTGGATTTTATGAGTCCGGAACAGTCTACATGACCTTCCTCGCAGCCGCCGTAAACATATTCCCAGCTTTCGTAATAAGCTCTGAAAGCCCATTTTACGAGGTCATCTGCGGAGGTGGTTAATGTGTCATCGGATGAATACAGTTCATCAACGCTTACAAAGATTTCCTGACCGTCTATCATTATTGCCACCATTCCTTCAGGAATTCCGGTGGTTGTTATTTCTATTTCTTCAGGTTCGCTTTGGATATTGGAAGAGCGCGTCAAAATAACGGTCTCACTTACGTAAGACTCGGTTCCCTCTTCCTCTTCGATTATTACAGGCACTTCGGGCTCGTCTTGTAACTCGGCGATATCAACCCAGTCGACTTCGTTTTTCTTTGCAATAATACCAGGCAGAACTGCAACGCCTAAATTGAAAGAAAGGAAGACTAAAAGAGAAGAAATTCCGACAACCCTCGATGTCTTCAACCTGAAACTCATACATATATTTTACTCTAAATCTGATATTTTTCCAATAAAACTGTTATGCGGATTTTAGTTTGTTACCTAATGTTTGTCACACGTCTAACTTTGTTGATTTTAGGGGTGGCCTCAGATATAATAATTTTATACGTTTACGAGGCATAAAAAAGATGTCAAACACTAAGAATTTTAAGGGCTTAAACCTTTTTACTTTAAAGTTCATAGCGATTTTTGCAATGACCATAGATCATGTTGCGTGGGCCTGCATTCCTTTTGATTCCGTGCTCGGTCAGATAATGCATGTGGTCGGAAGATTTACGATTCCGATTATGTGCTTTGCGATCGTGGAGGGCTATATTCACACGGGCAATATCGTAAAATATGCCCTGCGCCTTCTTATCTTCGGAATCATCTCAGCAACGCCTTTTTACATGTTTTTCGGGTCTATGTACGGCTACAGGCAGAACATCATCATAGACCTTCTTATAGCGCTTCTTACAATTATGATTGCGGCGAGCGAAAACAATTCGCTTTCTGCAAAAATCATAGCAATCATATGCCTCGGAATCATCTCGGCGACTCTCGGCGGATGGCCTATTCTTCCGATGGTTTATGTATTAATTTTCTATTTCTTCAGAAACAAATTCGGAAAGATTTGCCTTTTCTTCTCCATAGCGACGGTTATCATGGTCGTTGTCGTCACGGTTTTTTCCATCATAAACGGCAATGTTCATATGCTTGACGTTGACTGGAAATGGTATGACAAGCTGTATCTTTTAGGATTTATTCTGCCGCTTGCCCTTATTTATTTCTACAACGGAGAAAAGGGCGGAAACCGTTTTTCGTCTTCATTCTTTTATGTTTATTATCCCGCACATCTTTTGGTTTTATCGATTGCATTCTCAACCATGACGGATATAAGAAGCATCTTTATCATAGTGCAGGGAACATCGATTCTGCTGATTGCGGTCCTTATTGCAATGGCTGCGGTTCAGAGCAAAAAATCGTCCAACGCATCGATTATCGCGACACTTATTTTCGGACTTTTGTTCATGGTCGGATTCTTCGGAGAAATCATAAATCCCACGTATGAGACCATAAAAGAAGTAGTCAAAATTGAGTATGTTGCGGACTGCGGATTCTTAATCTGCTTCACATGGTTTGTGGCGGATTTCCTTAGAATGAAAGTTCCCGTCACGGTTTATATAATTGAGGGTTGCGTGAGTGCGCTGACAGTGTTCGGTGTATACACAATGGACAGCAATACACTTTTCTACAAGAGCTTTGAAGTAGGCGGAGACTTGGCTTACCCTGTAGCGATAATTGAGCCCGGCATCCTTTATATCATCTTTTATATCTGCATTGTGCTTGTATTTGCGGGCTTTCTTGTGGCCAACTATATTTCCAGCCGCGAGACTTCGTATATCGAGCATCAGAGAAGGATGATAATTAACTACGCGGTATTTGCACTCTGGTTCTTCATCGCGCTTAAGGTAGTCGGAATTTCACCCTACGATCTGATTGCATTCGGCGTTATCGCTGCCATCTGCATAGTCTCGTACGGAACGCTCAAATACGGCTTTAACAACAACACGAAGGTTATTGCGGCGAGTGCGTTAAACCACACTTCTGAGAGCGTCGTCGTTATTGATATGACCGGTGAAGTATTGATGATGAACGAAAACGGAAAGGCACTTTTCCCTTACGTACAGACCGGTAAAAATGTTAAAAGATACAGAGTATTAAAAGATATTCTGGATGATAAAAGAAACACAATGGAAAAAGATGACCATGTTTACGGCTTCAGAAAAGAGCCATTAAACGAAAACGGTGTCATTCAGGGCTACATGGTCTGGGCTTCAGATATCACCAACCAGGTTGAAGTTTTCAACGAAATAAAGAACTTAGCTGAAACGGACGGACTCACAGGTCTTTACAACAGAGTATATCTTGAAAAACTGGTTGATGCGGAAATTGCCGCAGGAAATATCGGTACACTCTTTATGACCGACCTTGATAATTTTAAAAGCGTAAATGACCTCTACGGCCATGCGACAGGTGATGCCGTTCTCATTGCATACGCCGAGCATCTAGTTAACTGCTTTAAAGACACGGACGCAATTGTATGCCGTCTCGGCGGTGATGAATTTACAATCTATGTTAAGAATGATACCGACAGGGTAACCATGGCGGAATACGCAGGCAAAATCATTTCAGGACTTTCCGATAAAATGGCGCGTTCGAGCCTGCCTCCGATTGTCGGCTCGTCCATCGGTATCAGCGTAAATGACGGTCAGATATCAAGCTTTGATGAAATGTATGAGAAGACCGACAAAGCACTTTATTACTCGAAGGAACACGGTAAGAACAGATACAGATTCAGTGAGTAGGTGACTTATGGGATTATTTAAAAACCAGTACGAAAAAGCAATGGATGACATCATAAAACATATCGATGCCAACATGAGCAACAACTACAAAGATGCCGCACAGGCCAACTTCCGCGAGTTCGAAGAGCTTTATAACAAGCTCTGTGAACAGGGCGTGCTCAAAGAAAAAGTCAAGGCAGCCTACAGCGATAAGCTCGAAGAATACAGGACCAAAATGCAGGGCTTCACCCACAAGGACCAGAAGCCTTACTGGACTTGAGCCAATTGGGGACGTGTGCGGAGCACTTGGCGAGGTTTTTTCGAGCCTAGTGCGTGCCATGGGATTCCACTTGGTGAGGTTCTTTCGAACCTAGTGGAAGACCAGTTCTATAAATAATTAAATGGAGAAAAAACAATGGGATTAAATGATACTCCGGGATCGGAGAGAAAACATATAGCGTTTTTTGGGTGCAGGAATGCAGGTAAAAGCAGTCTTTTAAACGCTGTTACCGGACAGAAGTTTGCGATAGTGTCCAATGTGCCGGGAACAACTACTGACCCTGTGTACAAATCGATGGAACTTCTTCCTGCGGGACCTGTGGTTGTGATTGATACACCGGGTCTTGATGATGTCGGAGAACTGGGCGAACTCAGAATTGAGAAGGCCAAAGGCGTCTTAAGAAAGACAGACCTTGCGGTTCTGGTTATTGATACCGAAAAAGGATTTGCGCCCGAAGACGCGGAGATTCTCTCACTCATAGAAGAGAGAAAAGTTCCGGTAATCAAGGTGTACAACAAATCGGACATAGCATCCACAAAAGACATTCCTAAAAAAGACGATGATTCCGAATTATCCGCTACGCTTTCCGTAAGTGCTGTAACCGGAGAAGGCATTTTTGAACTTAAGGAAACGATCGCAAAACTCCTTAACGATACAAAGGATGATAAAGTACTTGTCGGAGATTTAATTGAGCCGAACGACCTTGTAATTCTTGTAGTTCCGATTGACAAGGCTGCACCTAAAGGAAGACTTATTTTACCGCAGCAGCAGACCATCAGAGACTTGCTTGACCACGGTGCAGTTCCTATCGTCTGCAGAGACAGCGAATTAGCAGATGTTATTGCAAGATATGGCAAAGATGCAAAGCTTGTCATTACCGACAGCCAGGCTTTTAAGAAGGTTGCGGCAATCGTGCCTGAAGAAATTCCGCTTACATCATTCTCAATTCTTTTTGCAAGATATAAGGGTGAGCTTGATTATCAGCTCGACGGAATCAAAGCGGTTGAAAGTCTTAAGGACGGAGACTATGTGCTCATCGCTGAGGGTTGCACACATCATAGACAGTGCGGAGATATCGGAACCGAAAAGATTCCCGCAATGCTTCGCAAAAAAGCCGACGTGCAGATTGATTTTACGCAGGGAACCGAATATCCCGACGACCTTGAAAAATACAAGGTCATCATTCACTGCGGCGGGTGCATGTTAAACGAAAAAGAAATGAAAGCGCGTATCGAAGCAGCAAAGAAGCACAATATTGCAATAACAAATTACGGCATGACGATAGCATATCTGACAGGCGTGCTTGAAAGAAGTATGAAACCTTTATGTACAACGGATTAATAAATGTCTACAAAGAGCCGGGCTTCACATCGCTTGATGCGGTAGCGGTTCTTCGCGGAATTTTAAAACAAAAGAAAATAGGCCATACGGGAACACTCGATCCCGCAGCGGAAGGCGTACTGATGGTGTGCCTCGGCAATGCGACCAAGCTCTGTTCTTTTCTTGAAGACAAAGACAAGGAATACGAGTGCAAAATGCTGCTTGGCACCACGACCGATACCGAAGACACCACGGGCAAAGCCTTAAGTCAAAAAAACGTGGACTGCACTGACGAAGAAATCATAAAAGCAATAAATTCTTTCGTCGGAGATATAAAGCAGGTTCCGCCGATGTATTCGGCATTAAAAAAAGACGGAAAGAAACTTTACGAACTTGCCAGAGCCGGAATCGAAATTGAGCGCGAAGCAAGAGATATAAAAATCTATCAAATAGAGATAAAAGAGATAGCAGTTCCCTACGTAACATTTACCGTAAAATGTTCAAAAGGAACATACATAAGATCACTTTGCAGAGATATAGGAGAAAAGCTTGGCTGCGGCGGATGCATGGAACATCTTAAAAGAACCGCAGTATCGTTTTTCGAAGAGAAAGATTCGCTCAAATTATCGCAGATTGAAGAACTTGCGAAAGCCGGGAAGATTGATGATTTTATCTTAAAGACTGAGGAAGTATTTAAAGACCTGGATTCGCTATATGTTCTTTCTGAATCTAAAAGAATCATTGATAACGGAAACCCTCTGCTGATTGATAATGTAAAAGAATTAAGCACAGAACCTGCAGACGGAAAGATGTATAAAGTCTATAACGCAGAGGGTGATTTCTGTGCGGTGTACGCATTCGAGAAAGAAAAGAATTACTTCAAACCTTATAAAATGTTTATGACTTAAAAAAGTGCAGGCCTGCCTGCACTTTTTGTTTTATCTTTTCGCATTTCTGTAAGCATAAAAGATATACTGCTGAATAACTCCGTTGTAAGGCGCATAAGCTTCGAAATCAAAACCTGTCGGAAAATGCTCTGCGAGAGCACGGTTAATCCAGACATCCTTGGGGAAGAAATCCAAACGATGGAAGCCGAATAATGCAATGCATGAAGCAACCTTGTCACCGACGCCCTGCATCTTTTTTAACTCCTCCAAGAGTTCCTCATCAGAGAGCTCATCCAGACGTGAAATAATATCAGGCTCCGAATAAAAAGCTTCTGCAGCCAGTCTTATATAAGGCAGTCTGTAACCGAGACCGCACTCGGCGAGTTTATCCAAAGGCGCGCCGAGTATCTGTACGGGTGTCGGGAAAGCATAAGTATCGCCTTCAATCAGCGTACCGCAGGTCTTGCAGAGTCTTTCAATCGAAGTTTTGATTGCCGGAATGCTTTTTCTCTGCGAGATGATAAAAGAAACAGTCATTTCCCATTTATCCTGATTCAAAATTCTCATGCCCACGGAGCGAGCCGCACAGTCGCATAAAAACGCATCGTCTTTTACGGATTCGCGGATAGAAGAATAATTTGTATCAAGATCAAAATAGTTCTTCCAGATCTTTTTAAAATCGTCTGCGCTGCAGTCAAAATCAAAGGAGTTCCCGCCTGAATCTTTTATGGTCAGAACCTTTCCGAAAGCAACAATCCTGTAAGTATTTTCATCTATTCTGTTAAATCTGAAGCACTGGCCGCTCTCGGCGATTACACTCAGATTAAAATCGTCGTTAAAGGTTTTTTTCATGGCATTTTCCTCATTCACATATCAAAATTTTAGATGAGTATCTTTCTTTTTTCAAGAGCAAGAAATATATATTTTCGCGTCCGGCTATGGTATAATTAATCGTGTGCGGACCGCGGGTCCGAAAGATAAAAACGGAGAAAAAAATGAAGATTATCCACACGGCGGATTTACATCTTGATTCGTCGATGAAAACACATCTTGAAGGCGAAAAAGCAGCGAAGCGTAAAGACGAACTTACGCTTAATTTCACGCGCCTTTGCGAGTCTGCCGCAGACTTAGGCGTTAAAGCGATAATCATCGCGGGCGACCTTTTTGACACAAAGAGCGTTGCCAAAAAAGTTGCGAGCATCGTCCTTACACAGATAAACAAATACAAAGACATAGATTTCTATTACCTTCGCGGAAACCATGACAGGGAAAGTTTTATAAGCTTCATAAAAGGCACGGGAGACGTACCCGCGAATTTCCACATGTTTGAAGATACCTGGACTTCGTATGTTTTAAATCCCGGTTCAACGGGCAAAAAGATAAAACTCTACGGCGCGGAATTTAACGAAAATGTTTCTTCGCTCATGAAACTTTTTACCGCAGATTTTGATGATATAAACATTGTTACTCTTCACGGTCAGGAGAATGAGTACAAGGGAAAAGACAAGACCGAAACAGTTCCTGTTTCGGAGCTTCGCGGCAGAGGCATAGATTACCTTGCGCTTGGACATGTGCACGAGTACAAACTTAAAACCCTCGATTCAAGAGGCGTATACTGCTATCCCGGCTGTCTTGAAGGCAGGGGATTTGATGAGTGCGGAGACCACGGTTTCGTGCTTCTTGACGTGGATGAAGAGAAGGGCGACATCATTCCGCAGTTCGTGGATTTCGCATACAGAAAACTTCATACACTCGATGTGGATATTTCGGGCCTCGACAACTCGGGCGAGATTATAGAAAAAGTTAAAAGCGAACTTTTCTCAAAGCGTTACAGCGGGCGCGACATGATAAAAATCCGTCTCATCGGAAACGTGGATGAGAATGCGGAGGTTAACGAGAATTTAATCGCTGCATCCGTAATGGATGATTACTTCTTCGTAAAAGCCAAAAACGAAAGTCGCGTGAGCGTTGATTACAGAAAGTATGCGCTCGACGAATCGTTAAAGGGCTGGTTTATCCGTCTTGTCGAAGAGTCCGACGAGATTGACGAAGAGACCAAGGGACAGATAGTACGCATGGGACTCAGAGCACTTTCCGGAGAGGAGATTATACAATGAAACTGATTTCCTGTTATATTTCCGGCTTTGGAAAAATCCATGATGAAAAGTTTGATTTTAATGACGGGCTCAATGTGTTCTGCGAAGACAACGGCTTTGGAAAGAGCACTTTAGCATCGTTTATTAAAGTTATGCTTTACGGCTTTGAGGATGAAAACAAAAAGAGTTTAAAAGATAAAGAGAGAGAAAAATTCCGCCCCTGGAACAACGGTATCTATGGCGGAAGCATCACTTTCGAATATGCGGGCAAAGAATACGAAGTATCGAGAACATTCGGCAAAAACGACAATTCCGATTCGTTTGAAGTCAGAGAACTTCCTTCGAATGCAGTCAGCAACGCGTTTGATAAGAAGACTTTAGGCAACACGATTTTTGGAATAGACAAAGATTCATTCTTCAGAACCGCTTATATCGCATCACCCGATTTGCAGAAAAACGACGATTCCGTAACCGATTCAATCAGAGCAAAGCTCGGCAATCTTACCGATGCGACAGACGATATCAACAATTTCGATACCGCATGCGCCAGATTTGAAAAGAAATTAAACGAGTATTCTCCCGACAGAAAGCCCGGGAAAATTAAGTGTCTTCAGATTGAATTATCCGAAGAAAACAACCGTTTCAGAAATCTTGAGGATACAGAAAAAGCGACCGATATTCTTGAAGGCCAGATAATGGCACAGACCGAGAGAATCGACAATGACCGCCGAAAGATAAAAGATCTTAAAAGAAAAGAATCCGAAGTAATGAAGGCGGACTCAATAAAAGCCAAGAAAAAAATGTACGATTCGCTAAAAGGCGAATACGAAGAGAGCCGCAAAAAGACCGATGAGATATTTGATTTCTTTGCGGGCCATGTTCCGTCGTTAAGCGACATCAATGCAGTCCGCGACAAGGGCATTAAGATGAAACATCTCGAAGAAGAGATGAAGGAAAATGCCATCGTAAAAGACGAGAACTGGATGGATCTTGAAGACAAGTTTAAGAACGGAACCTGCAGTGAAGAAGAGGTTAAGAAATACATCTCTCTCTGGAACGAAACCCAGACTAAAAAGCAGGATATCTTAGGCAAGGAAAACGACTTAAAGACCGAAGCCGAGGAGTATATTGAACAGCAGAAAGAAGAACAGAGAGAAAAATACGAGAAAGGCCTTGAGGCTTTTCGTGTAAGCGAGAAAAAGAGAAAGACAAAACTCATTATCTTTTTAATCCTTGCGCTTCTTTTCTTCGGTACGGCAATCGCACTTACCGTGCTCGGAATAAAGGGCATGCGCGACAGCTTCATACTTATTCCGGAAGTGGCTGCGTTTGTTTTAGGAGTAATATTCGTAATTCTTATTTTAGTCATGAGACTCTTTAAGAAGGGCGAATTCAACTTAAAGCGTGATACGGATATCACAAAGGATGAGGCAATCTCGAAAGTCGATTCTTCACATTTTACGAGAAATGTCATCAAGTCCGGCAAAGACGATATTCTTTTTACGAACAACCAGGTTAAAAACTTTTTGGACAAATACAATGTGCCTTTCAACGAAAGCACCGTGACCGACGACCTCGTAAAACTTTTAGAAGACGTAAAGGTTTATACGGAAGGCAAAAAGAAACTCGAAATATTCGAAAAATGCAAAGCTGATTTTATAAAAAACGGCGACGAAGTAAACGAATTTTATGCGCGAATCGGAAAGAGCGGAAGTGCTGCTGACGATGCACAGTTAGACGAGTATCAGAAGAAGTCTGTAAGGTTTGTTTCATGCATGGAAGAAAGCGAAAGAAAAAAGAATATTTTAGTGCAATTTGAGTCGGAAAATGATATAACAGAAATATGTAAGGAACTGCCTGAAGATTTGCCCGATATCGACGACTTAAGAGACGAAGTTTCGGAACTTGAGGAAGAGATTGAAAAAGAATCCGAAGTTCTGATTAATTTCAGGAAACGTCTCGAAGAACGTCAGGAAGAAAGAGATTCTCTTTTAGGATTGGGCGTTAAAATCGACGAGGATAAAGAAAGATTGGCGGAGTACGAAAAAGATTATGCTCTGATGCAGAAAACTTTAGAGTTTCTTACCAAGGCAAAGAACGAGCTTTCACTTAAATACACCGGACCGACCATGGAAGGTTTCAAAAAGTATTCGGAGTATTTTGAAGAGGAAGATACTGACTCTTTCAGAATCGATACCGATTTAAACCTGACAAAGACCGAAGAGGGAATGCAGCGCCGCATAAGCGATTTAAGTCTCGGTCTGCAGGAGGTAACGGATTTCTGTTTAAGACTTGCTTTAATTGATGCAATGTATCAGAAAGAAAAGCCTTTTGTAATACTGGACGATCCGTTCGTAAACTACGACGAGAGCAATCTTTCGGGAGCCATGAAGGTGCTCGATAAGATTTCCGAAGATTACCAGATAATATATTTTACCTGCCATGAGAGCAGAACAAACGGGGGTTAAGTTATGGAAGAAAAAGATCAAAAAAGACTTAAAAGCATTTTTATCGGTCAGATAATCGACAGAGTAATTCTTATACTGGTGTTTTTCCTGCTTATCGGAAACCTTTGCGGAACGATTTATCTCGGAGTTCAGATAAAGAATTTTGCAAATATGCTGGAGCCTGCGCTTGAGGTTTTAAACGGAATAGACGTCGAGGGACTTAACAAGACAATAAGTACGTTGAACAATGCAGTGGACGTATTTAAGATCAACGAAACACTTGATGCCATCGGCAAACTGGATTTCGACGGATTCAGCAAGGTTCTAAACGGAATAGATGTCGACAAGCTAAACTCTACGCTTGAGAAAATAGATGATGCAACTCAGTTTATGAAGCGTGTGGGCGACGGAATGAATAATTTCCTGAATCAGTTCGGCATAAATATTGGTAAATAATTTTCATCTTAAATACAAGGAGGAAAGATTATGAAACTTTTAAAAGAATTTAAGGAATTTGCTTTGAAGGGCAACGTTATGGATATGGCTATCGGTGTTATCATCGGCGGCGCATTCTCCGCAATCGTTACAGCACTTACAACCTGCTTTATCAATCCTTTGATTAACAGTGTGGGTGGCGCAGAAGTTGCAGGCGCGCTCAAACTTCCCTGGGTGGACTACACAGGTCTTGATTCCGAAGCAGCACTTGCTTTATCCATTAACTACGGCGGATTCATCACAGCAGTAATTAACTTCCTTATTTTAGCAGTTATTCTTTTCATCATGCTCAAAGCAATCAACACCGCTACAAAGGCAGCAGAAGCAGCAGCAGCTAAACTTAAAAAAGACAAAGAAGCAGAAGAGGAAGCAGCTCCTACCACAAAGATTTGTCCTTTCTGTAAGAGCGAAATCGACATTGAAGCTACAAAATGTCCTCACTGTACATCCGATCAGCCAGCTGAATAATACAGGCGGAAATTATTACTCATAAAAGATAAAATCCTCCGGGGAAAGCTCTCCGGAGGTTTTTTCCCGTAAAAATCACTTTTTTGTTGACACTATAGTACTCTTTTTGTATAATGTTTCGTGCGAGTCTTTCATTATTTGCCCTAATAATAGAAAGAACAGAGAGAAAAGTTGACCGGCGGCCCGGACATCCGACGGTTTGACAATAAATGTAAAAACCCATAAACGGTGGATGGAGACCGTTTCGGGGTCAGACTAATGGAGGAAAACAAAATGAAATCTTATATGGCAAGCCCTGCTACCATTGAAAGAAAATGGTACGTAGTAGATGCTGAAGGCCAGACACTCGGCCGTTTAGCTAGCGAGGTTGCTAAGGTGTTAAGAGGAAAGAACAAACCCACCTTTACTCCTCACATCGATACAGGCGATTATGTAATCGTTATCAACGCAGAGAAAATTCAGGTTACAGGTAAGAAGATGGAGCAGAAGACATACTTCAGCCACTCAGATTACGTAGGTGGTGACAAGCAGGTAGTTCTTAAAGAAAAACTTGCTAAGCATCCCGAAGAAGTAATCGAGCATGCAGTAATCGGTATGCTTCCCAAAGGACCTTTAGGAAGAGAAATGTACAAGAAGTTATTCGTATATGCCGGACCTGATCACAAGCATCAGGCTCAGAAGCCCGAAGTTTTAACATTTTAAACCTGAAGTTTAAATAGGAGGATATTGATAATGGCTAAGAAAGCTGCAGAAAAGTTCTACGGAACAGGTAGAAGAAAAAAATCAATTGCCAGAGTGTATATCATGCCCGGCAAAGGAAATATAACTGTTAACAAGAGAGATATCGAAGAGTACTTCGGTATGGAAACCTTAAAGGTTGTTGTACGTCAGCCCCTCGTAGCTTTAAATGCTACAGATAAGTTCGACGTAATCGTTACCGTAAAGGGTGGCGGAACAACAGGCCAGGCCGGTGCCATCAGACACGGTCTTGCACGTGCACTTGTTAAAGCAGATGAAGACAACAGACAGATTCTTAAGAAAGAGGGTTATCTCACAAGAGATCCTCGTATGAAAGAAAGAAAGAAATACGGTCTCAAAGCTGCTCGTCGTGCACCTCAGTTCTCAAAGAGATAATTATACTTGGAACAAAACATATCCCTCCGCAAAATGCGGAGGGATTTTTTTGTTTGCTCGATTCTTTTATGATAAAATGATGATTACCGGGGATAAAAATATCTAATTTATTTGAAATTACACGCGTTTTGAACATAACAAGAATTAAGCGCGTAGAATTTTAAGAGTGGATATCCGATATTACGTGTGTTTAGAGTATATCTTGAATTATGCGCGTAAAAAACTGAGAGAAAAATATAAAACCTACGCGCGTTTTAAATAGTTCTTGAATTTTGCACGTAAGATTTTAAGGAATGACCATAAAAGCTACGCGCATATTAGAGAATTTCCGCTTAACGCGCGTAAAAATCCGTAATTACAGCGATAATTGCGATTACTGCAAGCGGGCTGTTTTGAAAAAACAGCCGGTATGAGAGGATGTATATGCCTAATTACAGAAAAACGAAATTAGCATGCTATCTGGGTTTTATTACCCAGGCGATAGCGGCGAATTTTGCTCCGCTTTTATTTTTGAAATTTCATAAGGACTATGGGATATCGTTAGGAAATATTGCGCTTATTTCTACCGTGTATTTTTTCACACAGTTGCTTGTGGATCTTTTCTGCGCGAAGTTTGTGGATAAGATTGGATACAGGGTTTCGATAGTGGTGTCGGAAATATGCTCGGCGGCGGGACTAGTTGGACTTGCGTTTCTGCCGGAATTGCTGCCGAATGCATTTGTCGGAATTCTTATAAGCGTAACGGTATATGCTGTGGGCTGCGGACTGATTGAGGTTCTGGCAAGCCCGATAATCGAAGCATGTCCATTTGAAAATAAAGAAGCGACAATGAGCCTTCTGCATTCCTTCTACTGCTGGGGATGTGTCGGAACAATCGGAATATCTACGCTTTTCTTCGCGATATTCGGAATGGACAGCTGGAGATGGCTGGCAGTTATCTGGGCTCTTGTTCCGGCCATTAATATATATAATTTTGCTACATGCCCGTTAGTTCCGATAGTTGAAGAAGGAAAGGGCATGGGGATTAGACAGCTCGGCAAAAAGCCGATTTTCTGGGTGGCGATTTGTCTTATGGTCTGCGCAGGCGCTTCGGAGCTTGCTATGGCGCAGTGGGCATCTGCCTATGCGGAGGCAGCACTCGGGCTTTCAAAAGCGGTCGGGGATCTTTTAGGACCGTGCCTTTTTGCCGTTACAATGGGCATAAGCCGTATCATATACGGTAAGTACGGAGAGAAATTTGATCTTAAAAAATTCATGATAGGTTCGGGATTGTTATGCGTTGTGTGTTACCTTCTTGCATCGCTTTCGGCTAATCCGATTATCGGACTTATCGGTTGTATTTTCTGCGGATTTTCGGTAGGAATTATGTGGCCCGGAACCATCAGTATATCTTCGAAGAAATTTCCGACAGGCGGAACTGCGATGTTTGCACTTCTTGCGATGGCGGGAGATTTGGGCGGAAGCATAGGACCTGCGATTGTCGGACGCGTGACGCAGTTTGCGGGGGATGATATAAGAGTCGGTATGAGAGTGGGCCTCGTTTTCCCGATAGTGCTCATAATAATGCTTTTTATTATCGGACATAAATCGGACAATTCCAAAAGGAAGATATAGCAAATCGGAAAAAATTTGTGATATTATAAAAATGTATTCATATGGTAACAGCAAACGGAGCAGACGAGAGGAGAAAACTATGGGATACAAAAAATATTATAGGATTATGGGAGTTATTGTAACCGCGGCACTTTTGGCCGCTACAGCAGCATGTAAAGAAAAGCCTGAGACGATAGACGTTTCGGGTATAGAAGAATTAATTGATCAGCCGGCGACTGAAGATACTACATCGACTGAAACAACATCCGACAGTACCGCGGAAGAGAATACGGCAGCCGACAAAAAGGCGTCAGAAGATGAGGATAAGTATCCGGGATTGGTGGTAGTTCACACAAATCAGACCTCATATACCTCATATGGAATGGCGGGCCAGACTGCACCGCCGGAAGCCGACGGAGATTTAAAAGCTGCCGACATTGTTATTACCGCCGACGGAAGAGAATATCATTATGAGCATATAGATATACAGTATGCTCCGATTGAAGAAAATTATAAGTATGACCCGTATGACGTTTCGAATGTGATACTTGAAGTCATGAAAGACTCGGGTTATGAAGAACCGTATAACGATGTTATGGTCATGGATTCTGACGAACAGCAAACTATTGACTGGAAGTCACTTACCCGGGTAAGCGGTGTTTTAAACCCGCAGGAAGCAGACAAGACATCTTTTGAAGTTTCTATATTTGAATATGAAACCGTTGAAGTTGCAGACCAAAAATTTTTGGATTATGCGGATTCATATAACAGTTACGACAAAATTGATTTAACTGTAAGCTCTGAAGAAAACAGCAGAACCCTTTCTAATTTCTTCCTGAAACAATCAGGTACGGCCATGCAGGCTTTTATCTGTCAGAAAGGTAATGTAATGTATATTTTTACCACAGGTTTCGCTGCAGCGCCCAGATTTAATTCCGATGCTGAAGAAATCAAACCGGTATACGATCTGGATACGGCAGAAGCAGTAATGACAGAATTAAATGTGCCGTTTAAAATCTTTTATGAGGACTAAATAAAAAAATCCCTCCGCATTAACGGAGGGATTTTCATTATCATAAAAGAATTAAATATCTGCTTTCCAGAGTCCGTGGAGGTTGCAGTATGCATATACGGCAACGGGCTTGTCGTCTGCTGCGAGAGCGAATTCAACAGCGGGTGCGCCGCCGACTGCAAGGTTCTTTCTCTGGCCACCGTTTTCGGTCTGAAGATATACCCAGAGAATGCTGTGCTCTTCGAGCATGGGATGGTCAACGCTTCCTACATTAACTTTTACGATGCTGCCTTCAACTGTTACAACGGGAACATGTTTTTCGAGACTTGCGTCAACTGTTCCGGGAACAAGGGGCTTCATAGCTTCGCCGCAGCACATTGTTGGAACGGCTGTGGGATTAATAACACCGATTATCTTTCCGCATCTTTCACAGATGTAAAACTTAACTTCACTCATTTTTATTTCCTCCTTAAAAATTTTGTACTCTTAACTACTGAAGCAGCTCGAGGATTCTTGCTTTGGAAAGCGCGCCGACATGCTTTGTAACGATTTCGCCGTCTTTAAGCACTACGAGTGTGGGAATACTCATTACACCGAACTCTTCTGCCAGATCCTGCTCTTCGTCGATATCAATTTTACCGACGGTAAATTCAGGATGTTCCTCTGCGATTTCATCTACCAAAGGAGAAACCATCTGACAGGGTCCGCACCATGTTGCGAAGAAGTCTAAAAGAACCTTTTTATCACTCTTTTTAATCTCTTCGATATTATCATTTGTTACATTTATTACTGACATATTACACCCCTTTCCGGAATCACTTTTATTCGTACTCCTATAGTAACTATTATAAGTTGATAAAAAATAAAAATCAATGTGACAAAATGCCAATTAAAATCGGCTTTTTTAGGTAAGATTTGCCCCGTCAATAATACTTGCAAATATCGCATATAAATTGTATTCTAAAAGAGGTTGATTTTATTTAAATAAAGCAGAAAGCGGTGGAGAAATTATGGAAAAAAATTATTTGGAAATGGCAGCTTTTATAGTTTATCTGGTGCTTGTTCTTGCAATCGGTATTTTCTTCTTCGTAAAGGGCAGAAAACAGACCGGTGACAAGGCATATTTTCTTGGCGGCAGACAGATGAACGGATTTGTTGCAGCACTTTCGGCAGGTGCTTCCGACATGAGTGCGTGGGTTCTCATGGGCCTTCCTGGATCCATTTACCTTTGGGGTATGGGTCAGGTTTGGATTTCCGTAGGTCTTATGATAGGAACCATCTGTGCATGGATTTTCATTGCACCGAGACTCAGAAAGTATTCAATCAAGGCTGATGACTCAATTACAATTCCTCAGTTTTTGACAAACAGATTCAAGGAAAAGAATCCTGCACTTCAGGCAGTATGTGCGGTAATTTTCATTGTTGTTTACTGTATCTATTCCGCATCAAGTATTTATGCATGCGGTTCACTCTTTAACAATATATTCGGATGGGATCCCCTTGTTGCCATGATCGGCGCTACAATCATCATCCTTCTTTACACATTCTTAGGCGGTTTCAATGCGGTTTGCTGGACCGACTTCTTCCAGGGAATGTTAATGTTAATGGCTCTCATGGCTGCACCTATCGTTGCACTTATAGTCATGAACAGACCCGGATTTACTCCTGTTGCTCAGGTAGTAACCGATGAAAACTACTACAACATTTTATCAAGTGGTAAATTTGATTATAACAGTCTTAAGGATATCTTGAGCGGTCTCGGCTGGGGCCTCGGCTACATGGGTATGCCTCATATCCTTGTAAGATATATGTCTATTAAGTCCGAAAAAGAAATGAGAAGATCTCAGATTATCGGATGTTTCTGGACAACACTTATTCTTATCATGGCTTCCGTAGTTGCACTTGTTGCTCATCAGTATCTTGGCACAAGCCTTGGCGCAGATGACAGAAGCTTTGTATTTATCACAATGGTTCGTGCATTGTTCCCCGCACTTATTGCAGGTATTCTTTTATCGGCAATTCTTGCAGCTTCAATGTCAACGGCGGACTCACAGCTTCTTGCTTCATCCTCCGCTTTTGCAACAGACTTCTACAAACCTGTTCTTCGTAAAAAAGCAGGCGATAAGGAAATGCTTGTTGTCGGCAGAGGCGTAGTTGCATTTATCTCGGTTATTGCACTTATGATTGCGGTTAATCCTAACTGTAAAGGTATCATGGCGCTGGTTGAATGTGCATGGGGTGCATTCGGTGCGGCATTCGGACCTGCTATCATTCTTGCTCTTTACTGGAAGAGATTTACTTACAAAGGCGCTATCGCAGGTATCGTTGCAGGTTTCGCAATGGATGCTTTCTGGTACTGTTGCCTTTCAGGTTCTGTTGAAAAGCTCTGCATCTTCAACACAGGACTTTACGAGATTATCCCCGGATTTATCTTCAGTATGATCGTGGCTATCGTTGTTTCACTTATCGACAAAAAGCCCGCAAGAGAAATCAGTGATTTGTTTGATGAAGTATCAAGAATGAAAGAGGATTAATTCTTCTGACAGGGTGGTTATATGCAAAAAAGCGAACTAGTTGAAAGCATAAGAAACGGATCGCTTGACAATATTCTTGTCGACATCTACTTAGACGAAACAAAACTTGATTATCAGTGCGCAAGATATATTGCCGCGTGCGAAAAATTTGAAATCTTATTCGGAAGCGGAGATTTAAGCATTTTCTCCGCTCCCGGAAGAATAGAAATCATCGGAAACAATACCGATCACCAGCACGGAAAAGTTATAGCCGCAGCCGTAAATGCGGATGTAATTGCTGTTGTAAAAAAATCTGAAGATGATTTTGTAAGAATGGTTTCGGGAGAAAACCCCGAGATTAAGATTGATATCAATGCGCTTGAGATCAGTGACGAAGAGGCAAAGAGCACAACGGCGCTCATAAAAGGAATGTTAAACGGCCTTAAGGACATGGGCTATAACTTAGGCGGATTCGCTGCCTACATAACCTCGGACATTCCCGTAGGCTCGGCATTTGCTTCTTCGGCCGCATTCGAAACACTCCTTGGCAATATTGTATCGGGACTTTTCAACGATATGAAAATCAGTGCCAGAGAAATAGCGCAGATCGGTCAGTATTCCGAAAACATTTATTTCGGAAAACCTTCTGGATTGATGGATCAGACAGCCTGCTCGGTAGGCGGATTTGTATATATTGATTTTTCAAATCCCGCAGATCCCGTAATTGAAAAAATAGATTCCGATTTGTCGGATTATTCGATATGCATCACGGATACAAAGAGTGTGAGCGGT
>JAEEGF011385569.1_pt1 | contig 42010 bp, 31 predicted proteins | sample 9134171 | NCBI WGS metagenome assembly JAEEGF01 (sample SAMN16246542, study PRJNA631951) | gut metagenome | biome: gut microbiome; feature: rumen; material: AP-attached | host: Bos | place: Iran: Karaj | collected 2018-10 | reverse complement strand
CGCCGGAAGTATTCATTCAGACAAAGGCCGCAGAGGCCATCAAGGCAATCTATGGAACTGAAGTGGCGGAAACGTCACTTCAGGTTTCTGTTACCCGCAAGGAGTTCGAGGGTGACTACACCCTTGTAACCTTCCCGCTCCTCAAGATCACCCACCAGGCCCCGGACGCTACCGGAAATGCCATCGGGCAGTGGATGGTGGAGAATGTGCCGGAGATATCGGCCTACAACAGCGTGAAGGGTTTCCTGAACCTTTCCTTCTCCTCCGTGTACTGGAACGAGGCTTTGAAAGACATTGCTTCTGAAGGCGCCACCGGGCAGCTTCCCTCCACGGGAAAGCGCATTATGGTGGAGTTCTCCAGCCCCAATACCAACAAGCCCCTTCACCTTGGCCACATCCGCAACAACCTCCTTGGAGACAGCGTGTCACGCATCCTCAAGGCCTGCGGAAACGACGTTATCAAGGCCACCCTGGTGAACGACCGCGGCGTGCACATCTGCAAGAGCATGTATGCCTGGCAGAAGCTGTTCAACGGCGCCACCCCGGAGAGCACCGGCAAGAAGGGAGACCACCTGGTAGGGGACTGCTACGTGGCATACGCCAAGATGGAGAAGGAGCATCCGGAAGTTTTGGACGATGTTCACAAGATGCTGGTCAAGTGGGAGGAAGGGGACCCCGATGTCCGCGCCCTCTGGACCATGATGAACGGCTGGGTCTTCGCCGGCTTCGATGAGACCTACAAGGCCCTGGGCATCTCCTTCGACAAGGTTGACCATGAGTCCGACACCTATCTCCTGGGCAAGGAACTGGTGCAGGAAGGCCTCCGCAAGGGCGTCTTTGAGACGGAACCGGACGGCAGCGTGTGGTGTGACCTTACCGCCGACGGCCTGGACCGCAAGCTGGTCCTCCGCGGAGACGGAACATCGGTCTACATCACCCAGGATCTGGGCACCGCAGAAAGGCGTTTTGCCCAGTACAACCTGGACTCCCACGTGTACGTGGTGGGTAACGAGCAGGACTACCACTTCCAGGTCCTCAAGCTCATCCTTGGAAAGCTTGGCTTTGACTGGGCTTCCCGCATCTACCATCTCTCTTACGGCATGGTAGAGCTCCCCGAGGGCAAGATGAAATCCCGCGAGGGCACGGTTGTGGATGCCGATGACCTTATCCAGAGCATGTACGAGGAAGCAAAGCGCACCTCCGAGGAAAGCGGCAAGCTGGCCGATCTTTCTGAAGAAGAGAAGGACCGTCTCTATCACATGATAGGCCTTGGCGCCCTCAAGTACTTCATTATCAAGGTAGATCCCAAGAAGACCATGCTCTTCAATCCCAAGGAGAGCATAGACTTCAACGGCAACACGGGTCCGTTCATCCAGTACACCCATGCCAGGATTTGTTCTATCTTGAGGAAGGCCACCGTGGCATACGGCGCCGCCGATGCCATGGGCTGCGAGCCCTCCGCCAAGGAAGTACGTCTTGTGAAGCTCCTTGGCCTCTTCCCCGGCAAAGTTGCCGAAGCCGGCGCCGCCCTTAGCCCCGCCGTCATTGCCAACTACGCCTACGACCTTGCCAAAGAGTTCAACCAGTACTACCACGACACCCCCATCCTCAAGGAGCCTGACCAGGCTGTTCTCAAGTACAGGTTACTCCTCATCGACACCCTGGCCCGCACCCTCCGCAGCGCCATGGGTCTCCTTGGCATCGAACTCCCGGAAAGGATGTAATCAATTCAGCATTGACATACTCCATTCTACCGCCATAGCATCTTTGCCATGGCGGTTAATGTGTTATATGCCAATTATTTACAGAATACTACGCATGAGGGGTGTCATGCATATTTTTGTCAAAAACGCTATGTGTCAATTACTTATCCGCCACGTTTTTATTCCTGGTCCACCGGGTGTTGTCATGTGCGGCCACGTTTTGCTGTGTTTTAGTGGCCTGGTGTGACGGGCTTGTCATGTGCGGCCACGCTTTGCCGGGTTTTCGTGGCCTGGCGTGACGGGCGCAGGAGTGGTTATCCGTGATGAGGGACTAGAAAAGGGACAGGGTGGCTTTCAGCAGGGCGTCAAGGTTGTCCGTGGTTTCCAGGGGGAAGCCGAAGGAGGCTACTTTGTATCCCTTGGCGTTGTAGAGGACGGCAGCGCCGATGCCGGTGCCCTTGTAGTACATGAGGTACCTGTAGGCGCCGGAACCTTTGCCCATGTCTGAACCCACTGCGCCGCCTATGCCGGTGCCGGAACCGCTCACGGGGCCTATGCCGTCGGGGTTTTCCACGCGGTACATGGAAGCCGTGTACTCCCTGTTATAGCTAACCTGGGGAAGGCCGCTTCCGGCGGCGGGGACAACCTTGCCGCTGCGGTCTCCATAATTTGTAATGCTCTTGTAACCAAGCACTTCACGAACAAACTGACGCGTGCTTTCAGGTGCTTTGCGAACGCCTTGATATATGGTGTCCCAGGCATCGGTAGCAATGTACGCGCCGGAAATGACTATGTTTCCGCCGCCGGAAGTGAAGCTCCGGATGTCTTCCTGCAGTGCGGGAGTGAATACCGTGAACCTATCCGGAACGCCGCCGCGTCCTATGCGCGTTGTGACCTGCTTTCCGCATATGATATCGGCGGCAAAGGCGCTGCGGCCGCCGTCCCAGGCGCTGGCAGAGCATGACTCGAAGGAGTATCCAGCGCGAAGAAGCGCGGAAGCATGTGCTGCTACAAAGTCGAAGGTGTTACCGCCAACTATGGTGGCCGCATAGTCTGTATATGAACCGCCGAAGCCGGGATCATCGTCCGATGTCCAGGGAGAGAGCCGGCGGTACTGGTTTACCTCTCCGGCAAAGTTGAAGTCCATGCCCCAGGGCACGCCTCCGTCAAGGCTGTGGGTGAAGCCGGCGTAAGTTGGAGTATCAAAGGAAGTTGGCGCGCTCACACGCGTGAAGTTATTCACAATCACAACATTGCGTGCTGCTGCGGAAGCATGCCATCCGGCTGCCAGAACCTCTGACGGGAAGCTGAGCCCACCTTTGTTGAAGGCCGCCACCTTGAAGGAATACACGTGGCCGGGCTGTAATTGTACCCTGTAGCTGTTTGTGTTCACGTCCTGCCCGGCGTCAAATGCGCCGTCGTCGATGCGTGTGTACACCCTGTAGCCTGTGGCTGCCGCAGTAGCTTCCAGAGAATCTGCAGTGGGCTCCCAGCCAAGCACGGCTTCTTCACCTTCCAGAAGTACCTTGAAATCGTGTACCGGAAGCGGCTGCACGGCATAATTCACTCCGTAACGGGCGCTCAGGAATTTGAGCATGCCCTTGTATACTGCACGGGAAACGTCAAAGCGGAACTGAGGGTCCAGCCCGTGGCGCATATCGGCAAAATTCTGGTGCGAGAGTATCTCCAGGAGCATGCCCGGGACTCCGGTAGTGCGGCTTTCGCTGTAGGAACGGTCCCAGGTCTGGCGGCGTGTCCAGAGGGAATCCTGGGTGGAGCGGAGGTCGTTAACTATCTGGGTCTGAACAAAATCGCTCAGAAGACGCCCGGCCATGCGGGACGACCCGTCCTCGTACTTGGTCCCTTCCTCGGCCCGATATGTATATATGGCCAGGGTGCCCACGATGGTGCTGTCCGGAGTGATGCCGGCGTCGGAGTGGAAGGCCAGGGAGCAGTCGAAGGGAATGCCCCGGCGCATCATTTCCTTGACCCATCGGCCACGGCCGGCGAAGTCTTTGGTGTAGTCGTCCTCCCAGTCGTCGAACTGCTCCAGGGGCATGCCGCCGTACTGCATGCTGGAAAGGGCGCCTTCTATGTGGGCGGGCATGCCGGAGATGCCGGCGCCGCGGTCCGCCTTGCCCATTCCGCCGCCAAAACGGACGGCATCGGCACTGACCACTCCCGACGGACTCCTGTGCGCCTGAAGCCTCACGTACCCGTCCAGGCCCTTGTCAAAGGGGTAGGTGCCGATATAGATCCACGTCCCGCCGCCCATCTTCTGGTTCACGTGCACCGTGGTTGCCCCGCCCTTGTGGAAGACGGTGTAGACGGCGTCGTCCGTGCTTTCCGGGAGGGTTTTGTACGACACGTACACGGCGTATTCCCCGGCCTCAGGGATGTCCGGGCGCCAGACGGCGGTACCGCTCCGGCTCACGCTTTTTCTGGCCGATCCCATCAGGAACGGGTTGTCGTGGTCCTGGTATGCGGCCTTGGCATCGGCAAAACCTTCGCCGGCGTCCTGCCAGGAGCCGCTCTCGGAGTACTGGCCCTGGAGGCGCATGGGGAAGGAGCGATCCTCGTCGAAGGAGGGGTCGTTGTCACAGACTACCTCGTTTCGCTGGATGTCCCTTTCGCGCGGGGTCATGACCACAGCACCGGCGTTTTCCAGCATGGGAATGAGGAAGGGTATTACGTAGCTCTGCGTGTAGATGTCCTCTGCCGTGGCGTGGGTTGCCGTGCGCTGGAAAACCCATCGGCCCGTCTGGGAGTTATAGTACATACCGTGGCTCTGCCAAAGGGCTATGTGGCGGCCGCTGAGGCCAAGGGACCAGCTGTCGCGGCCCTTGACAAGGGGAGTGCCGGTCTTTGGTTTTATCCTGTAGGCCGTTTCCACTGGCTTGCCACTTGAGCCGGGTGCCGGCATCGGGAGCTCCGACAGAAGCTGCCTTCCCGATACTATCTCTCCGGTGCGGAAGCCCTTCATGGCACCGGCGGAAAGGCTTGAGAACGTGCTCTTGAACCATTTTTCGTCGCCGGGGCGCCAGGGGTAGTCCCCAAGCTCCTTGCCAAAGTAGAAATCCAGGGTTTTCCCTATCTTCATCACCTTGTCCAGGGAGAACTTGACGTCTACGCCGGTCCTTTCCTTCATGAGTACCCTCATGGAGTCCACTGCTGGCTTGAAGTCCTTGGGAACGGGTTTCTGCGCCCATGCAAGGGTGCTTATGACAAGGGCGGCAAGGGCGGGGAGAAGCTTTCTCATCTATTAAGTTGTCTCAGGTCTATCAGGGTTGCTATGACGGAGCCGGAGAGAAGGGCCAGGAAATCGGCCAGGAAGTCCAGGGGTTCTCCGCTGCGGTTTTTTGTGAGATATGCCTGGCCCAGCTCTGTGCCGGCGGCAAGGACACAGCCCACCAGGAATGTCACAAGGGCAAAGATAATCACCTTCTTCCTGTTTCCGGTAAACTTGTCGTATGCCAGGAAGGCTAGAATGGGGAAGGGAAAGAACATGCAGAAGTGCACTACCTTGTCCGTGGGTATGCCAAGGATGGTCTTACTCACCTCCGGAAGGGAGTTGAAGCTGCCGAAGCACAGCACGGCAACAGCAATCAGATACAGGTAGAAAAGTACCCTGAACGCTATTTTGAAGCTCTTTTTCATCCAAGAATAAGTTCGCCGAAGAATTCAGGCCTGTGGAAATCCGGATTGGGAGTGCCTACGGGGCTCCAGCTCAGGAAATGGGGATGGGCCGTCTTGTCACCGCACTTGTAGAAGTTGGCGCGGAGTTTTGCGGGAAGGTTCTCAGGGTCTGCGCCGATGAGCTCGAACGGAATTATGATGCATACGCGCCAGCTCTGCAGGCCTTCCTTTTCCGCCTCAAGCTTTTTGACCGTGGCAAAGCGTGCTATGGCTTCCATCTCTTCCGCAGGGCGCTGTGTACGCTTGCTGCGGTCTGGGCCCGCACATGCCAGCACTTTTCCAAGGGCGTTGATCTCGAAGTTATAGTAAACGGAGCCGTCGGGGTCCTGGACAAAGAACTCCACGCAGGAGTCTTCCCACTGGGAGCCGTTGTCCACCTTGTTCTCTGCCCTTAGGTCCAGGCCGCTCACCCTGAAATCCACAACCAGTGAACCTTCCGTACGCGCTATGCGTCCGGAGCAAAGAGGAGCATAAGGAAACTCTTCCGGCCAGTTTACACAGTCTACGTCAAAGCGGGCGCCTTCCAGTTCAAGGACTGAATCCAGGTCCCGGTTCTCAAAGGAAACAAGTGGTACTCTGATGGTTTTCATAGGGCTTGCATATCATAAAGTTTCTTGTAATATCCGCCAAGGGCGATGAGGTCCTCGTGCTTTCCACGCTCCACAATTGCGCCTTCGTGCATCACTATTATTTCATCAGCATTCTTGATGGTGGAGAGGCGGTGGGCTATGGCTATTGTGGTCCTGGAGCTCATAAGGCGGTCCAGGGCCTGCTGGACTATGCGCTCACTCTCCGTGTCCAGCGACGCGGTGGCCTCGTCCAGGATGAGGATGGGAGGGTTCTTGAGGATGGCCCTTGCGATGGACAGGCGCTGCCTCTGGCCGCCGGAGAGCTTGGTTCCGCGGTCGCCGATGTTGGTCTTGTAGCCATCGGGCTTTTCCATTATGAAATCGTGCGCGTTGGCAATCTTTGCCGCAGCAATCACGTCTTCCTCAGTTGCACCGTCAACCCCGAAGGCGATGTTGTTGAAGATGGTGTCGTTAAAGAGGATGGGGTCCTGGTTCACGTTGCCCATGAGACTTCGTAAATCCTTGACCTTCACGTCCCTGACGTCCGTCCCGTCGATGGTGATCTTACCTGCCGATACGTCCCAGAAACGCGGCACCAGGTCCACCAGGGTGGATTTTCCAGCGCCGGACTCGCCCACTATGGCTATCATCTTGCCGCGGGGGATTTCAAGGTTTATGCCCTTAAGGATCTGCTTCCCGCTCTCGTAGGCAAAGTCTACGCCCTCAAAGCGGATGGCATCCCTGAAGCCGTCCAGCGGCTTGGGACTGGCAGGGTCCGATATGGGATTCTCCGCTTCCAGGATTTTGTTGATGCGCTCCATTGAGGCAAGGCCCTTGGGGATGCCGTAGGTTGCCTTGGAGAGTTCCTTTATGGGCTCTATCACGGAGTACAGCATCACCAGGAAGAAGATAAACTGCGACGCATCCATGAACTTGCCGCCAAAAAAGCCGGTACCTCTCACAATCATGGTTCCGCCGATGAAAAGCACCAGGACAATCATCACGGTGCCAAGGAACTCGCTCAGGGGGTGCGCCACCGCCTGGCGGGTATTCACGCGGGAAATCTTGCGGCGCATGGCCTCCGTAACGGCAGCGAACCTTCCGGACATCTTCCTCTCCGCGTTGAAAGCCTTGACGATACGCAGCCCGCCCAGGGTCTCGTCCACCTGGGACATAGTATCCGACCACAGTGTCTGCGCCTCCAGCGACTTCCGCTTGAGCTGTTTGCCGATTACGCCCATGATCCACACGAACCCGGGCACGAACAGGATAGTGAACAGCATCATCTCCGGGCTCACCCAGACCAGAATCCCGAAGTAAAAAAGGATGAGGATGGGGTCCTTGATGAGCATGGCTATGGACGATGTGATAGAAGTCTCCACCTCTGCCACGTCACCGCTCATCCGGGCAATGATGTCACCTTTACGCTCCTCTGAAAAAAAGCCGATGGGAAGGAGCAGAATCTTGTTGTAAATGCGGTTGCGGATATCCTTGACGATTCCAGTGCGGATTGGAATCATGACGGCGGTGGAACCGAAGTAGCATGTTGTCTTGAGCGCCGTGAAAAGGATCATGACTCCGCCAAGAAGGTACAGCGTGTTAAGAGTTCCGTACTTCCCTGCAAAATCCGACACGTAGAAGTAGAAGTTGTTTATGAGAACGTCCTTGAAACTTGCACCCTCAGTGCCCCACGGCATGAATTCATACACCGCGCTGTCCACCTTGAACAATATGTTCAGAAGCGGAATGAGCACCGCAAAGGAGAATATGTTGAACACCGCGGACAGTATGTTCAGCCCCACGGCCCCGGCCAGATACCCCTTATACGGCGAGGCATACTGCCTCATCATTTTCACGAAGTCCCTCATAACCCACAAATATACAAAAAAAATGGTTCATTTGAACCATTTAACACCCATACACCTCTAACTGCCTTATAACCCGTCACGCCAGGCCACGAAAACCCGCCAAAGCGTGGCCGCAGATGACAGGCCCGTCACGCCAGGGCACAAAAACCCGGCAAAACGTGGCCGCAGATGACAACAGGAGGTGGATAGTGCAGCCATAGGACACCTTCCACGGGCGGTTTTTGTAAGCGCTTGACTCACAGCGTGTTACAAATGGCACAATGGAAGGTCCCCCGGAAAAATAAGGGACCTTCTATTGTGCCAAATTATAACCACCTTATTATCAGCTATTTACAATAATTGCCATGGAAGGTGTCATGTAATGTCCTATAAAACAGGAGTTGACGCACGTCAAAAAGAGATCCCCGGTCGGGGCCGGGGATGACGTAGGGGGTCGTGGGATGACGTAGGTAGTCAACGGGATGACGTTCTATAGACTCTCAAAGACGTCCTTGATGATGCCGATGGCTTCGCGGAGCTGCTCTTCGGTGATGACGAGCGGCGGGGCGAAGCGGATGATGTGCCTGTGGGTGGGTTTGGCAAGGAGGCCTTTCTGAGCCATCTTGAGGCAGATGTCCCATGCTTCGATGCCGTTCTGGGGCTCTGTGATTACGGCATTCAGGAGGCCCTTGCCGCGTACGGCCTTGAAGAAGGGGCTCTTGATCTTGGCAATCTCTTCGCGGAAAATCACGCCAAGGCGGGCGGCGTTTTCCGTGAGGTGCTCGTCCCGGATCACTTCCAGGGCGGCCACTGCGGCCTTTGCTGCAAGAGGGAAGCCGCCGAATGTGGAACCGTGTTCGCCCGGAAGGATGGTGAGCATTATCGGGTCATCGGCCAGGACTGCCGATACGGGAAGGACACCGCCGGAGAGGGCCTTGCCGATGGTTATCATGTCCGGGCGGATACCCTCGTGGTCGCAGGCGAACATCTTGCCGGTACGGCCGATGCCGGTCTGGACCTCATCGGCCACAAACAGGACGTTGTGGGCATGGCAGAGGTCGAAGCAGGCCTTGAGGTAACCGTCCGAGGGGACGTACACGCCGGCCTCTCCCTGGATGGGCTCCACCAGCATTGCGCACACCTTGTCTCCCTTCTCCTCCAGGACCTTGCGGAGGGCTTCCACGTCGTTGTAGGGAATCTGGATGAATCCCGGGGTGAACGGACCGTACTGGGAATAGCTGTCAGGGTCCGATGACATGGTGACGATGGTGATGGTGCGGCCGTGGAAGTTGCCGTTGCAGACCACAATGAGGGCCTCGTTCTCAGGAATGCCCTTTACCTTGTATCCCCAGCGGCGGGCCAGCTTGAGGGCTGTCTCCACGGCCTCTGCGCCGGAGTTCATGGGAAGGAGCTTGTCGTAGCCGAAGAACTCCGTGGCCATCTTCTCATACGGGCCAAGGCAGTCGTTGTAGAAGGCGCGGGAGGTGAGGCACAGTTTCTGGGCCTGGTCGCACACGGCCTTTACAATCTTGGGATGGCAGTGGCCCTGGTTCACTGCGGAGTAGGCGGAGAGGAAGTCGTAGTAGCGTTTTCCTTCAACGTCCCATACAAATACGCCCTTGCCCTCGCAAAGGACAACGGGAAGCGGATGATAGTTATGCGCACCGTATTTTTCTTCCAGTGCGATGTAATCCGCGGAGGTCATTTTCTTTTCCATTATTATGTGGTTAGGTTAGGATGTCAGTCGCCAAGGGTTGCAACCATCACGGCCTTGATGGTGTGCATGCGGTTCTCGGCCTCGTCGAAGACTATGCTGTTCTCGCTTTCGAACACGTCCTCGGTTACCTCTATGCCGTTGAGGCCGAACTTTTCGTACACGTCCTTTCCGGCCTTGGTGTCAAGGTTGTGGTACGATGGCAGGCAGTGCATGAACTTGCACTGGGGATTGCCCGTGCGCTTCATCAGGGAGGCGTTTACCTGGTAGGGCATGAGCATGCCGATGCGCTCTTTCCAGACCTCGTCCGGCTCTCCCATGGAAACCCAGATATCGGTATAGATGAAATCGCAGCCCTTGACGCCGGCGTCCACATCGTCGGTGATGGTGACGCGTGCACCGGTCTGGGCGGCAATCTCCCTGCACTTGTCTACCAGCTCCTTAGAAGGCTGGAGGGCCTTGGGGGCCACTATGCGGACGTCCATTCCCATCTTTGCTCCGCCTACCAGCAGGGAGTTACCCATGTTGAAGCGGGCGTCGCCAAGGTATGCGAAAGTAACCTCGTGAAGGGGCTTGTCCGTGTGCTCTTCCATGGTGAGGAGGTCTGCCAGCACCTGGGTTGGATGGGCCTCGTTGGTAAGGCCGTTCCACACGGGAACGCCGGAGTATTCCGCCAGTTCCTCCACGGTCTTCTGTGCAAAGCCGCGGTACTCTATGCCGTCGAACATACGCCCCAGCACGCGTGCGGTGTCCTTCATGGTCTCCTTGATGCCAATCTGGGAGCCGGAAGGGCCAAGATACGTTACATGTGCGCCTTGGTCGTATGCAGCCACCTCAAAGGCGCAGCGGGTGCGGGTAGAGGTCTTCTCGAAGATGAGGGCGATGTTCTTGCCCTTCATGCGGGGCTGCTCGGTGCCGGCATATTTTGCCCTTTTGAGGTCGCGTGCAAGGTCAAGGAAATAGCGGATTTCCTTGGGGCTGAAGTCCAGCAGCTTCAGGAAGCTGCGGTTTCTGAGGTTGTAAGCCATAGTTTTATGTGTTATTTAAGTATTATTCTTGTTCCTGCGGCGGGGTCACCCAGGCGCCCGGCCTCAGTTATGATGCACTCTCCGCCGCCGCCTTCAACGAACATGATGCCGGCGCGCACCTTGGGGGCCATGGAACCCTCTCCGAACATGCCCTGGGCAAGGTATTCGCGGGCCTGGGCCACCGTCATGGTGTCCAGCGCCTTCTCCGAAGGCTGGCGGAAGTTGATGTAGACCTTGGGGACATCGGTTAGGATGTAGAGGCAGTCGGCCTTCATCTTCAGGGCGGCAAGGGCGCTTGCAAGGTCCTTGTCGATTACGGCTTCTATGCCCTTGTGGCCATCCCCATCCTTTACAACGGGGATTCCGCCGCCGCCCACGGTGACCACGATGCAGCCCTCTCGCGCAAGGCGCTCTACCAGGTCTATGTTATTGATGTTGAGCGGCTTTGGGGATGGAACCACCTTTCTCCAGCCGTTGCCTTTGGCATCCGGGCGGAAGGTGCCTTCCATGCCCTTAACTTCCTCTTCCGTGTAGTACGGGCCCACAGGTTTTGTAGGGTTCTGGAATGCGGGATCATCGGCCGCAACTTCCACGCGGGTCACCAGGGAGACAACCTTGCGGTCCAGGCCTTCCCGGGCAAGTACCCTTTCCATGCCGGTTTCAATCATGTAGGCGATGGACCCCTGGGTCTCCGACCCGCAGAAATCCATGGGCATGGGCTCCAGGCCGAATACCTTGCGTCCGCCCTCGTGACGGAGCATGGCGTTTCCCACCTGGGGGCCGTTTCCGTGGCCTATTACCACGTTGTAACCGCTGCGGAGAAGCCCCACAAGCTGTGAGCAGGTATTCTCTACGTTTTCAAGCTGCTGGGCATAGGTGCCCTTCTGACCGGCCCGGAGGAGCGCATTGCCTCCGAAAGCCACCATTGCAAGTTTCTGTGCCATTGGGTTAGTCTCTTAAAAGAGGTAGGGTGGAGCAGCGGAGCAGTCCGCCCATCTTGGATATTTCACGATAGGGAACGGTTTCCACCGTCATGCCCCATTTCTCCCTGAGGTGGTTGTTGAGCCTGTAGAAATGCTCTTCCGTGACCACCACGTCCGGGCTTATGGAGAACACGTTGGAGTTCATCCAGTACATTTCCTCGGTGGTGAGCTCGAAGACGTTCTCCTCCCCGCCGAACATCTCTACAAGGTGGTCTGCGTCGCGGGGGTTCAGGAAGCCGCGCTTGTAGATTATGCACTTTCCCCGCCCCACGGGCATGAACGTGCAGTCCAGGTGAAGGATGCCGTCGTAAGGGTCCGTGTCGCTCTTTCTGAGGTTCAGGGGGACGATTGTCTTGTCCGGGAAAAGCATCCTCAGATAGTCCAGGGCCAGGCGGTTGGTGCGGGCGGTCTTTACCTGGGGATAGTCCTCGAAGGCGTACTGGCCAAGGAAGATGGTGTCTCCCCATAGCACCACGTCCCCGCCTTCCACGTGAACGGCCTCCGGGAGGTTGTAAATCTGCTTGTAGTGGATCTGGCTGTAGATGTCTCCGTAGGCGTCAATCTCTTCCTGGCGGTCAGGGATAATGTTGGAGACGATGATCTTGTCCTCTATTACGAATCCCACGTCGCGTGCAAAGACCTGGTTGCACTCCGGCACCAGGGAGGGACGCAGCACCTGTACCCCATATTTTTCCAGCACGGCCTTGAAGGCATCCATCTCAGAGACGATATCCTCTTCCACGGGATAAACCCCGTGGAGGACAGACTCGTAGGACTTGCTGTCGAAGGTCTGGTTAAGGGTGGGGGTGGGGCCGTTCTGGTAGGGAAGCCCCAGGATCACTGTCCTGAGCCGGCCTGTCTCCGATGTTACGTGCAGATTCATAAATTGCCAAAATAATCTTTGTATGGTTACAAATTTAAATAAATTTTGGCAATTCTCCTAATAATTTTACAGATAAAGTAAAGGAGACGATACTCCTCTTCGCAGGACCCTTAGCGATAAGCTTCCGGTTTCCACGCCGGATTCTTCCAGGGCTTCCAGTGCACACTGGTAGGCTAGTTCCGGGGTGTTGTTGTTCCCGCTCAAGTGGCAGAGGAATATGTTCCTGAGCCCGGGATGAAGGAACTGCTGGATGGCCTTCGCACAGTCGGAATTTGACAGGTGGCCGTAGCCCTGGCGTATGCGTTTTTTAAGCTCTTCCGGGTAGCTTCCGCCAAGGAGCATTTCCTCGTCGTAATTGGATTCAACCACCACCGTAGTGGCCTGGGAGGCCCAGAACATGGACTCTTCCGTAGTGTGCCCGAGGTCTGTCATGAGTACGAAGAGCTCTTCCCCTGAGCGGATTGCATAGCCCACACACTGGGTGGCGTCGTGAGGCACCACGAAGTAGCGGACCTCGAACTCCGGGGTAATCTGGTTCCACACCCCGGCCTGCAGCACCTGGCGGCACGGGCCTATCCATTCCTTGGTGAAAGGATGCCAGGCAAGGGCGCCATGGATGGTCTCCGTGGTCCAGACCGGCGCCTGCACCCTCTTGCAGAAAGACCCCAGGGAGCGGATATGGTCTCCGTGGTCGTGCGTGACTATCACTGCCGATATGCTCTCCAGCCCCAGCCCCATGGTGTCCAGCTCCTTCTTCACGCGGCGTATGCCCACTCCGGCATCGATGAGGATCCCGGAGCTCTCTCCAAGAAGGAGGCTGCAGTTGCCGCAGCTGCCGCTGGAAAAACTGATGAAACGCATTACGGTGTGTCCTCCTTTGTGCAGTATCTGCCTATTACCGTATATGCGCCCTCCACGCCAAGCTCTCCGGCCCTGGAAAGGTCTATGCAGCCCTTTTCCTTATCTTTAAGATATATCAGCACCAGGCCGCGGTTGAAATAGGCGTCTCCCATCCAGGGGTACAGCTTCACGGCTTTGTCGTAGCTGTCTATGGCCTCCACGAAGCGCGAAGACAGGCAGTAGAGGTTTCCAAGGTTGAACTGAATGTATGGGAAGGCGGGAAGGAGCGCCGCAGCCTGCTCCATGTCCGAAAGGGCCTCGGAGTAGTCGTACTCGCGGGTAACCTGCTCGCGGACCCTGGCACGGGCGGCGCCTTTGTCGTCCATGGAAAGGGACTGAACGTTGGACTCGAAGGAGGCTATGAACTCTATCATCTCTGCCCTCAGGACGGCCCTGTTCATAAGGTAGAAGGCCTTGTAGTAGTTGGAGTAGGCTTCCTGGGAATCCGTTTCCACTGCCTTGTCAAGCTCCTGCAGGGCCTGGGAATACTGCTTTTTCCCCACCTGCTGGAGGCCGCTTATGAAGCTGTCCCCGGTCTTTTCCTCCAGCACCTTTTCCGGCACTTCCTTCTGGGCCGATGCCATCTCCAGCGGCAGCGGCGAGGACTGGACGAAACGGTCCATGAGACGGTTCTCGTACCTGTGCTCCAGGATGTTGGCCCCGGAGCCGGACTCCCCGGCAAGGGCAAAGCGGTAGAGAGGCCTCAGGTTAATGTCCACGTCACGGTGGCGGAGCATCTCGTTCTCGAAGCCTCCGTGGCGGGCAAAGTCTGCGTCCAGGGCAAGGAGGCCGCTGTACTTCCTGGTGGTGTCGGAAAAATCTGCGCCTTCTGCGGTGGAGTTCTCGTACTCTGCAACCTTGCGGCGGGCGGTGCGGTAGTCTTCGCGGGAAGCGCGTTTCATGCCCATCTGCAGCTCTACGAAGGCGCGGTTCATGTATGCCTTTGCAAAGTCAGGGTACAGTTCTATGGCCTTGTTGTAGTCGGCAAGGGCATCGTCCCAGCGCTGCATCTGGATGAAGTAGCCGGCCCGGTTGAAGTACGCCAGAACGTTGCCTGGATTGATGTTTATCACGCGGTCCATGTCGCTCAGGGCGCCCTCGTAGTCTCCCACCTGGGCGCTCAGGAGGCTCCTGTTATAGAGGGTGAGTGCGTTGCCGGGCTCGTATTTGAGGACGGTGTTGAGGTCTTGCATGGCGTCCCTGAGCTCTCCCTTTTCTGCACGCACAAGGGCACGCTGGAAGTATGCAAGGGTAATGGTGGAGTCAAGCTCCACGGCTTTGTCAAGGTCTTTCAGGGCATCGTCCAGGCGTCCCTGCGCTGCGGAGAGGCCGCCGCGGCGGATATAGCCTTCCGGCTCGAACCGATCCAGCCTGATGGCCTTGTTGTAGTCTTCCAGGGCTTTTGTGGTGTCCGTGAGGAAAAGGTACGATGCCCCGCGGTTGAGGTAGGCGCTGGGGTCCTTGGGCTCCTGGCGAATGTACTTGTCAAAGTCCGTGACGGCTTTGTCGAACTGGCGGCTCAGGAAGTATGTCACCCCGCGTGTGAAATACAGGCCGGCATTGCCGGGACGCAGCTCCAGGGCCCTTTCCAGGTCCTTGAGGGCGCCGTCATAGTTGCCGCTCCGGCTTTCCGTGATGGCCCTGTAGTGATAGCCCGATGTAAATACCGGGTTAAGGCGTACGGCGGTGGAGAAGTCCTGCTTTGCTCCGCGTATGTCTCCCAGGTTGTACTTGGCTATGCCGCGGTAGAAGAAGGTCCAGTGGTCTGTGGAGTCCAGCTGGGCAAGGATATTGAAATGTGAAACGGCATCCTGGTAACGGCCGTCCTGGAGTGCGGTACGGCCGCGGAAGGAGAATACGTCCTTGTCCCACTGGGCACCTGCATTGATGCCGGCAAGAAGGACAAGAACGGTAAGGAGGATGCGTGGTTTCATTAAAAAAATTTTCATTTCAGCGCTTAAATAACTAATTTCGCGCCAAATGACAAAGATAGCAAAAATAATTGTGTTTTGCGTGCTGTCCCTGGCCCTTCCCGCAGGGGCCGTGGCGCAGCGCAGCGGCTATGTCATTTCTGCCCGTAACGCAGAGACCGCGGTAAGCGAGAAGTACGTGAAGGACGCCGTGAGCTATCTCTGCGCAGAGTCCCTGGGAGGCAGGGCGTCCGGTACTCCCGGCGGCGCTGCTGCGGCAAGCTGGATAGACCTCCAGTTCCGCCAGGCAGGTCTGGAAAACATCGGCGGCACCTATCTTTACGGTTTCCGGAGCGGCGGGTCCCTGTACAGGAACGTCATAGGCGTCATCCCGGGGACATCTTCGCGCGTAGTGATAGTGATGGCCCATTTTGACAGCTTCGGCCGCCTTGGGGACACTTTCTACCCGGGAGCTGACAGCAATGCCTCCGGAGTGGCGGCGCTGCTCCAGATTGCGCTCATGTTCAAGCGCATGAAAGAGTGCCACAAGAGCTACGGCGCAACCCTGGTATTCGTGGCGCTGGATGCAAAGGAAAAGGGACTGGCGGGGTCTTCGGACCTCTGGACCCGCATAAATAACGGCCGCCTGGGTTTCTCTCCCGCCGATATCTCCCTGGTCGTGAACCTTGACCAGCTTGGCAGCTCCCTCTCTCCCATAACCAAAGGCAATCCGGACTATCTCATGATGCTCAGCGAGGAAGCCACCGGCTACCGCACCACTCTTGTGAGTGCGGAGAAAACCCAGCGCATAGGCCTGGAACTGGCTTTTGACTACTACGGCAGCAAAGACTTCACAAAGCTGTTCTACAGGAGCGTATCGGACCAGAAGGTTTTCCTGGAGCACGGCATTCCGTCCGTGATGTTCACTTCCGGTATAACCATGCTCAACAATAAGCCAGGGGATACCCCTGACACGCTGGACTATCCCGTTTTCATGAAGCGGATACGCCTCATTTTCTATTATCTGGACAAGATTCTCTGATGCTGCCGTCCGCCAGGTACCAGAGGTATCCCTTTACGTCCGGATACCCCATGGCGCGGTACAGGTTCACATAGCGCTCCACCTGTCTGTAATACTTCGGATCAGGCTCTCCGGACTTGTAGTCTATGACGCTCACGGAGCCGTCAGGATGCACTACGACGCGGTCCGGACGCCATTCACGGCCGTCGCGGTCCAGTATGGCGGATTCCTTCATGATCTTTGCGGCGGGGGAGAACCAGCCGCGGTCCCTCACGGAGGCTATCCTTTCCGTAAGGAGTTCCAGGGTCTTTTCCTCCTCGGAGGCGGGAAGGTCTCCGTCCAGGACGGCGGAGTGCACGGCGGTGGGGATATCGGCCTCTTCAGAAACTGCCGACAGGATGCCGTGGAGGACGTTTCCGCGGATGCGGGCGCTGGCCTCCTGCCCGTAGGTGCCGTCCTCCCCGAAGTAGTCCGATGCCTCCTGGCTGAAGCTTATGCGTCCGCCGCTCTCTGCCGGGAAGGATGGGTAGTCAAGGAGGATGGAGGCCTCCGGGACATCGTCCTTGACTGGCGGCACAAAGAGCTCACCTTCAGTGTATTCCGTGGTTCCAAGGAAGCCGTACAGAATCTGTGAGAGGTTGGAATTGGTAATCTTGGCGGGCGGGGTGGCGGCTATTACCTTGAGCCCGTATTTGGCGCGGGTAAGGGCCACGTAGAAGGTGTTTATGTTGTCTATTGCCTGGAGGCGGACCTCCTGGAGGTACCTGTCCCGGAAGAGGGAACTGGCGGCTCCTGAGTCCATGCTCACGCGGTAGTATCCGTCGGCCTTTCCCTCCAGGGCGCTGCCTTCAAGACGGGGGCGGGTCCAGTAGGACGATGCCTTGTACAGGGTAACCTTCTCTGCGAAGGGGAATATCACGAAGGGGAACTCCAGTCCCTTGGACTTGTGGATGGTCATGACCCTGACCGAGTCTCCGGACGAGGGGGACGATAACTTTGGCTCCGCATCGTCCCAGCTCCCCAGGAAGGAGGCGAGGTTGTTGCCGCCGGTGACGGTCCAGTCCTTGAGGTAGTCCATAAAGGCCTGGATGTAAGGGATTTCCGCCTGGAAGGTGCCAGGGGCGGCGTCGCGGATGCTCCTGAGAAGGCCTTCTGCAAGGTCCGGGAGCGAATGGTAGCTGGAGGGGATGTCTATTCCCATTTCCTGCCCCAGGAACCCTGCTGCCGACGGCCTGTCCGGGTCTGAGGGAGTGGCTACGAGGGACATCTGGGACACCAGGCGGCGAACCGTCACGGAGGCCTTCACGAAGAGGGAATCGTCAGATACCACGGGGATGCCTTCGCCAACAAGGGCTGCGGCTATCTGAGAGCCCTCCGCGTTGTTTCTTACAAGGATGGCTGTCTGCCTGTAGGCTATCCCTTTATCGTGGAGCCTCTTTACGGAGTTTATGACCTCCTGCATCTGGTCGTCGGTAAAGACGGCTTCAACAAGGCCGGGGGCGGTCTCCCGGGTGCAGACTTCCTGCTTTACGCCTTTGTATATCGTGGAGATGCTGTCCGGGGCGTCCTGGTCCAGGCCGAGGGCAGCGTCCAGGACCTCTGCCGCATGCTTGAAGAAGCGGTTGTTGAACTCCACTATTTTCCTGCAGGTGCGGTAGTTGCCGTCAAGGGGACGGGTTACGGCACGGGGGAACTGCTTCTGGATGCGGCTTCCCAGAAGGTCCCAGTCCGAGCCCCTCCAGCGGTAGATGCTCTGCTTTACGTCTCCTACCACCAGGGAATGGCCGCCGGTGCTCTCGCTGCCGCGTATGAGCGGGAGGAAATTCTCCCACTGGACGTCCGATGTGTCCTGGAACTCGTCCAGGAGGAAATTGTCGAAGCGGACGCCCAGTTTCTCGTAGATGAAAGGGGTGTCCGTGCCGTCGATGATTCCGCGGAGGATGGTATTGCTGTCGTCGATGGAGAGGACGTTGTTGTCCTTCTGCACCTGTGCGAAGGCCTTGCGGAGGATATCGGCAACGCCCAGGCCGTATATCTGGCCGGTTATGATTCCGGCGGTGATGTACTCTGCATACCTCTGGCCAAAGAGGGCGATGAATTTCTGCAGGGGCTGCTCCAGATGGCCTTCAAGGGCGGCCCTGTAATGCGCCTTTGCCTTTGCGAACCATTTGGAGGGGTCCTGTGCATTGGCAGTGAAAGACGGGGTGGGGGGCTCTATGGTGTCCGGATCGGAACACTTCAGGACCGTGCTTTTTATCCAGTGGTGGGAGGTGTCTGCCATGTCTATGCCCCTGGAGCTGAAAAGGTCTGCAATCTCGCCGGCGGCGGCGGTGACATCCTGCTGGAACTTTTCCCTTATCTCCCTGCACAGCTTGTTCAGTTCACGGAGCTGCCCGTGGGTGGGGGAGGGATGGTTCTCCGGCAGGTCCCTGAGGCTGTTTGCCATGTTGAGGAGGTTCACGTCAACGGAGAACTTTCCGGTACGCGAGAGGTCCCCGCGGGCAGCTTCAGTGAGCCAGCCAAGGAGGGTGCTGTCGCTCTCCTGAAGGCCGTCCAGCACAAGGTCTACGCTTTCCTGCACCAGGGCCTCCCTGTCCAGCTGCACCTGGTACGATGAGAACTGCCCCACCTCCCGCGAGAACGCCCTGAGGGTCTGCTGGAAAAACTTGTCTATGGTGGAGACGGCAAAGGCGGAATAGTCGTTGAGGATACCTGAAAGCTGGGTCCTGGCCCTTTCCTGGAGGGTCTGGATGCTGCCGCACTCTTTGAGCAGCTCCTCAAGGTACTGTGATTCTTCCGGTTTTTCTGCCAGGGTGTCCAGTTCCTTGAGGATGCGGCTTTTCATCTCTTCCGTGGCCTTGTTGGTGAATGTCACGGCCAGGACATGCCTGTACGCCAGAGGGTCCGGCTCCCTTACCAGGAGCCTTATGTACTCCAGCGCCAGCTGGTATGTCTTGCCGGCTCCCGCCGACGCCTTAAGGATCTTGAGCATGACATACAAATATACTCATTTATGCCGTTTTTTTTGTAAATTTGTAAGGAAACAGAATAAAGAGTATGAAATTCCTTGGAAACATAACCTGGCTGGTACTGGGCGGCCTTGTAATCGCCCTCATCTACTATGTTGTGGGGCTGCTCATGTGCATCACCGTGGTGGGCCTTCCCTTTGGCATTCAGCTGTTCAAGCTGGGAACGTACGCCCTGTGGCCTTTTGGGCACAACCTTGTTGACGGCCCCAACGAGCCGGGATGCATATCAATCGTCATGAACGTTATCTGGATTCTCCTGGGCTGGTGGGAAATAGCCACCATCCACCTTGCCTTCGGCCTCATCCTGTGCATAACCATAGTGGGTGTCCCGTGGGGCATCCAGCACTTCAAGATGGCCCTGGCCTCATTCTTCCCCTTCGGGAAAGAGATCCAGTAAACGTTTTTACTCCGTGAACTTCTTGCCGGCGTTCCAGGCGCCGCCAACCACGTCACCTATGGCGCGGTAGCACATGCCTGCAGCATCGAACACTATGGGCTGGAGCTTTGCGAGGTCTATCTTTCCGTCCGTGAGGATGCTCTTATCGGCGCTCTGGTTCACTACCTCTCCGACCAGGATGCCATCGGCCCAGCTTACCACCTTGCATTCAAGGGTAAGGGGGTACTGGTCGATGATGGGGGCGTCCACATTGGGGCTGGGTGTTACCGTGAAGCCGGCCCTGGCCACTTTGTCCGGCACCTGGTTGCCGCTCACAAGGCCAAAGTAGTCCGATTCCGCCACGGTACGGATGTCTGCAAACGACACCGTGAAGGCACCTGTGAGTTCCAGATTCTCCGTGGTCTTGTGCTTGGACATGGAGACAACTATCTTGTTGTAGTCGTACTGCCCGGCCCATGCGGCCATCATGACGTCAGGGTTGTGGTCCTTGTCCCAGGTAGCTATCATTACGCAGGGCTGGGGCGTTGTCATAAGTGCATGACTGGGGCCGAAGTTCTTGCGGCCGGCCACCTCCTTCAGGGGTTCGTTACTGCTCATATCTGTATTTTTATTTGTTGTATTCTTACAACCTGCAAGCATCAGAACAGCCAGGGTAATGTAAAACGCTTTTTTCATATCATTATCATTTCTTTACCAATAGTTCCGGCTTGTCCGTTGCAATGATGTCTACGCCAAGGCGTATGGCCTTTCGGTTGTCGGCGGTCTTGTCGTCCAGTCCCATGATGAGGGCAAGGACCTTGACGTTGCGTCTGTGGCAGCGGCGGATGATCCTGCGGTCAATCTTGTTTATCCTCAGCACCGCTATGTCCGGGTGGATATCGTCCAGGACCTGATCCAGATCCTTTGGATCCCAGACGTATGCCTGAAGGGTGTGGATCCAGGGGAACTGCTCGCGGAACCTCCGGGTATCTTCCTCTGACGAGAAAGTGAAGCACGTCCTTTCCAGCATTCCGTACGACTGCACCAGGCTCACCAGGTCCTGGAAGTCTCCGTTGCGGTAATCTACCGTGATGCCCAGACTGGACGGGGCAACCCTTTCCAGCAGCTCCGAGAAACGGGGGAGTTTCTGCCCTTTCCACTCGGGGCCTTTCCAGCTGCCGGCATCCAGGGTGTCAAGGTCCCGGGAGTACCACTCGCCGATGGGGCCGTTTCCGTTTGTGGTGCGGTTAAGGAGGGAATCGTGAAGGAGATAGAAGACGCTGTCCTTGCTCATCACCACGTCGCACTCCATGAAGTCAATTCCCAGGCGGATGCAGGAGTCGGCCGATGCCAGGGTGTTTTCCGGGGCGATGAAATTTGCCCCGCGGTGTCCGCTGATCAGTGGATATGGAGCCCTGAGGCAGCATGAGAAGGCTACCAGGGCTATGAGTATAAAGGCAGGAAGCCTGCGTTTCATTGTTATTTCGGTTTGCTTTTGCAAATATAATAAAAAGCCGCGGCCCGGACAAGAAAAACTTTGCGTGACGAGCCCGATGCCCCGTATGCCCGGCACCTTCCATGCGTTGTTTTGTAACCGCTTGATTATTAAGATGTTATAAAACAAGTCATGGAAGGTTCCTCCTTTTTTTGGAGGACCTTCCATGGCTCGTTTTTCAAGTGCTTTATTATTAATGTTTTACCAGTAGCACCATGGAAGGTGTTACTGGTACTTTTTGAAATTGTACTTTTCCCTGAGCTGGGCCTTGACGGCTTCGTCCTGATTCAGTGCCTGAAGAAATAGACGTCCAGGATCTCTTTTTGCTCGTCTCGTGAGAGCGGCTTCTTTAAAGCCTCAAGAACGTCTTTATAATGCTCGCTTTTCTTTGTAAACACCCGGCGTCTCTCCTTTCCATCAACGGTTGCATAAAGATGAATGTTCCCAGAGTTGGTTATTTCGAAACGAATCAAGTCTGAAGTGGCAACCGATGAAGCAAAGACATCTGGGGATAACTCGCGAAGCCTGGATTCAATGATATCAATGAAGAGGGGAGCGACACCATTCGATGTCGCAAGCACCCTGAAGTCACGAAGCGCGTCCTTGACCTTTCCGATGTACTTCGCAGGATTCTTGATATCGTTCTGGGCGGCGAAAGCCAGGAGATCGGATATGGTGATATCTTCATATTTCCCCCGAATGGAGAACTCATGATGCTTCTCTGGCACGGCGGCGGTCTTTAAGATGAAGCATAGATCATAAGCAGGGGAGAGGTGCCATGATCCGTCTTTATCCATGATGAAAGAGAAGTTCTTGGCGTGGTCGTCCGTATTGTTGGAAAGGATGTTGAACACCATTCGCAAGTATAGCTCATTCAGTTCGTCCTGGGGGATGGAGAGTTGCCTGCAGGTGGAAAACAGGTCCTCATAACAATATGCTTCGGGGTTGATTGCTGCGAGGGTCTGCGTAAATACTTTCTCCCCGTCACGACGGTCAAACCGTTCAGTCAGGAAGTGATGGATGCCTTCCACTTCGATAAGGCGTGAGGGCTTCATTGTGATTCCGGCACGGTTAGCCAGGAGGTACCAGGTCTGCTCTATCTCTGATTGGCAGAACTCGGGTGTGTTGAACTTGAGGATGTAATACTTCCGATCCCCCCTTACAGAAGTCTGGCCTGAGAATATGATTCCACATTCATCCATGGCGATAATCGCTTTCTTGAACCGTCCGCCGGCGGACGTACCCACAGCCATAAGTGCTTTCTGTGTAAGCGTCTCTTCCGGGGAAATGATGGCATGCTCGCGGTCCTGCTCAATCTTCTTGGCCAAGTTGTATAGTTTGGGAATCATCAACTTCTCGTTCGGGCTGAATGCATCTTCGCTGCATGGGACGAATTCGAGCGCACCCATGGCGCGACTGCCAACGAAAGATAGTTTCGCAAGGGGAGTCTTGTCTTTCTCATGATAGTGATGCTCCGCAAACCACTGGTCGAAAAGGGTATTGCCCCAATCATCGGGAAGGGAATCCGCAATGAAGGGAGGGAGTTTCTGATATTTAGCGGAATCCGTGTTGCCGTAGATGGCGAAACGGGCTGCAGGACTTTTGGACGATGCTGTCAAAGGAGCAATATCCAGCCCCGAAGCAAGATACTCTCGTGAAAAGAAAAAATAGGAGTTCCCCTTTGCCGGATTCCAGCAAAGCTGCCCAATCTCTTGCCCCCAAAGCATGACACTCAGGCGGTCGTTGGCAATAGTCTTAGCCATTGTTCTTCCTCCTTACTCTTTGTTGCTGATGCTCAGGAGCCGTCAGGTAAGGATTCCGGGGCTGTTCCGGAATCAAGTCATCGAACCGGTCAAGCAGGCCAACCTGCCTTAGCAAGGCCATCAGGTTGGTGATATTCATATTCGTAATTGTGCCCGTCTCGAATTTATGGACAGTGGAAACGGAAACCCCGGCCGCCTTCGCCACCTCACCCTGAGAAAGGTTCATTATCAATCTGTAATCCTTGAACCTCAGTCCAAGCATCTGCAGGATTTGAGTGTTCGAATACTTTTTCAAGTCCATAACCTATAAGTCTTTTGCCGGTACAAATGTAGTAAATTATAGATTAAATGCAAAAATAATCATTAAACATTATTTAATTATAGTTTATATCGGTATTAGAAGGCCCCCCCGCCTTGACAAATAATGGCCGATATATGCGTTCTGGCTGTCAAGGTGGCAGGCAAAACCGCTGTAAAGACCAAAAGACTTGCCGCCTTGACACAAAATAGCTCTCCAGGGCGTTCTGGCTGTCAAGGCGGTAGGTGTGGGCTAGTAGTACTCAGTCTCTGTCTCGGCCTTGCTGGTGAAGTAGCTGGTTTTGTAATTGGTTGTGGTCTTTACCACCTTTCCGTTGTATGAGTTCTCTGTATAGTAGTACTCATATCCTTCCGGCAGGGTATAATCGATCCTGGTTATTCGTCCGTAAGAATCCACGGTGGTCTTGGACTCGGTGAAGGTATTGGTCGTGGTAGTTTCTCCTGTGCCGGTATAGGTCTGTGTTGTCGTTCCCCGTGAACTCTTTACCCTTCCGCAGGCGGTGCCGGACGGCAGGAACCATAGTCCGTCAACATTGAACATGCCGATTTCCGCACCCGCGCCGCTTCCGGTTCTGCCCTCCAGCTCCGCGACCCGGCTTTTGAGCGAGTTCACCTCCTGCTGAAGCTGCGCCACAAGTTTCCGAAGTTCCGTGTCGGACATGTTCTCCAGACTGTCCGCGCACGCGTTGTTAATTGCAAGGCCGATGATAAAGGCGACGAGGATTGCGCCTAGGTTGAGGAGGGTTCTTTTCATGGTGGGTTATTTTTGAAAGCGGGGGTTCTACAAAGATTAGTATCCTTAGTATATTCTGTTAGTCAATGATAGATAGCATCTCTTTCAGCACAGCTACTTTGTCCTTGAATTCCTCTATTGCTTGTTTGTCGTTAAGGGTCATTGATGACCAGATAGTCCTCTTTTGGAAGCCAGGACAAGCGTGATGCCACCATTCGCTCACCGCGCTTGCCTTTTCTTGCCTTCCAAACGAAAGCAAAGACAACGAGCGCAACAGCTAATGCGAGAGTAAGCAAACTAGGGAACATCTATTCAGGTCTTTCCAGATATAGTACTTCTTTCCCTTTCTTCTTGGCATACTCAATCTCAGACCGAGTACTCTCACCGATATACCCCCCAACATTGATGACATAAATGGAGTCCGCCATGTCAATCTTCCGCTTGTGCATATCGTCCAGCATCTCCTTCGTCCCCTCCGTCCAGACTTCGTCGTCGCCGCTATGGCCGAACAGGCCCACACTAATGACGATGTTCCCCGCCAGGGTCAGCCGCTTCTGCGCTTCAAGGAACTGGTCTTTGAAGCGGGTACTTCCGCAGAGGGTTATGACGTGGTATTTGCCGATCATGATAATGCAAAGATAACGGATTAGGGACGTTTTTCAAAGGACGATGGCCTCCGGGACGAATAATATGCTCCAAGATTGTCGCGACAGTGTCCCGACAATTGACAGGGAAGTTTTAGAAAGGAGATTGTCTCAACACTGTCGGGACAATTAACATGATTTCAAGTTTAAACTGAATAAAACGCAAATGTTTTACATTTAAGTAAAGTTTTATATCTTTGCATACGATATATAGTATTTAATATGAAACGGAATGATCTTTTCCACCGTCAGTTGGATCAAGTATCTCCTGCCGTAAAAATGGAGATGGACTGGACTGTTGCCATCATTGACAGGATTGATGCAATAATCAAAAGAGATGGTCTTACACAGAGGGAGTTGGCCAAGAGAATTGGTTGTAATGAGACCCAGATAACACGGTGGACAAAAGGTTTTCCTAATTATACTCTTTCTTCTTTAGCCAAACTGTCAGTAGCCTTGGGAGAGCCTTTGATTATTCCGGGGAATTGACTCTTCTTTCTGCCGGGAAGGGATGTGCGGGAGCTCAGCAGGCGAAAAATGGAGCCAACCCGGTCGCTTGACGGCTAACTCCTCCAGTTAGCCACGCCTGTGGCGCGTCTAACTGTTCGTCAAACACACTCCGTCATGCCGCTGCCGCGGCACCGCTCCCTGCACTTCCTCCCCGCATTCCATTTTTCGCCAATTCACTCCCGCACACCCCTTCCCGACGATTCAACCATCTATCTTTTTGAAACCATTGTATTCAATGGTCATACCTAAGTCGCCAACCAGGTTACCATCATTAAATCTACGCCTTGTACCTTCTTCAGAACCGATAGATTTGAAAACAATATCAATTATTCTGAGTCCTTCAGGGTAACGGAATCCTTCGCCACGTTTTCGACCTCGAATATTGATTGAGATATAGCCCTTCTTTTCTTTTTGACTCCTGTAAAGTAGCAAGTCAGATTTGAAACCCCGGTATTTCGTGTTAACTTCACATACATCGTAGCCGATTTGGCGGAGATCGAACGATTCATTTTCATGGAAATATGACGTTGCATAAGGATGAATAGTAATTGTACCCTCATCAAACATATCCTTGAGTACATCTCGTGCCTTCTCATACATTGGATTTCTGGAATAGCCAAATGATTCCCCAGATGATTTGGGTGGCGGGGGCATCGATATAATCCACTTTCTATCTTCATTGGAACCGGAGATGAACTGCTTCAATTCGGCCTTATCAAGCGCCTGGTAGTTGATATCTATCTCGATGCATTTGAGATGATTATCCACAATTACCTGACGCTTCTTGCTATCAACCTTATGGCTTACATAGAACTCAATCAAAAGCCTTTCACCATTCTCCAATAATCCTTCAGCATCCGGTCGGATGCAATAGCGTTCATCCCACTTCTCTACCTCAACGTTTCTAATACGTACGGGACCAGTCGGGAACTGTCCGCTATTATTTGATGGTGGAAGCATAATCCTTCCCGTTTCCTGCAAAACTTCTTTGGCAAGGAGATGCAGCTGTGATTCATAGGCTCCTTCGCATTCATGGCCATGAGCATGCGCAAAATGATGCTCACGGAACTTGCCGGCATTCTTTGCGTAAAGAGGCGCCTCACAATGAGGACAGTGACAGGCACACTTGGCACCTTTCGCAACGTCATCAACATGGACGAGGGCTCCGCCTTCATCCAACGCATAGGTCAGAAAAGCTCCCATGACTAAAACTTCCTTTGGATAAATCTAAGAAGCTCACCCTCAAGGAGTTTGGCGCCATTAATATCACTGATAAAGCCTCGCTTTACAATGCTTTCCTCCGTGAGTCTCCCAGAACGGGATTCTTTGACTAACCTGAGGAGGGCATATTTTGTATGCGATTCATCCGTAAGGCGCCCTTTATCTACCCAGAACTCTTCTTCCTGAGCTGTTTGACGACTATACTGTTCATCAACCTGTTCAACCGTCATCTTATATTTGATGATGTGCTCTTCAGGTATATAGATATAAACAATGTCTCCAATACTAATAGTATCTCCTTGTTGTTGCCAATGGAATTCACCATATTTAGCTAAGCAATCCGCTAAGTGAAATGCTGAGATACTTATAGAAATCAAATGACTCGCATGCTCATCAGGAATAGCACGACCGGCCATGTTGACCCGATAGTTATTGAATTGTGCACCGATGGGTATAATCTCAACAGAACAATCCATAGCAGCAGCAATCTTACAAAGAATATCAAGCGCCGGAGAGAATTTACCTCTTTCTATACGTGAAAGATTTGAAGGATCTATGTCGGCATAGCCCGCTAAATCCTTAATCTCTAGGCGACGCTCTTCCCTTAAGGAACGAATTTGAGCACCTATGCGTTCGCGCTCATTGTCTCGATCAGGACCATACCAATATGGGGCAGACCAACAACCACACCTCAACATTTCACGGTAAATCGGCCCCATGATTACATCAGGGTCACCTTTGTAATACTTGTCGAAGAGATAAGCAATGACTTGAGCGTCTTGCTCTTGTAGTGGAACAGGGACTACTCGATTTAGTCCCACTGTGAAACGGTCACCTTGTGGCGTTTCAACCGTCACCTTGTTCAGGCTGACGAATTTGACTTTTGTTTGTATGTCCATAATTCTCAATAGCTACGGGGATAACCCCTAAAATCTGAATTACGGAAGCAAATATATAAAGAATAATTCAATTTGCAAATACAACAAGCGAATCATTCATATTTGATGGCGCATTATTTAAAAATAAAGAAGAAGGCTACAAACTAAAAGAATAAAACGTTATATTTGTTAAGTTAATAAATAGCTATAATCGTTATGAGTTATATCATTGAACCTATCTCTATCTTATCTTTCGTAACTGATCCCAGCATTAAGTTGCCTAGATTCCAACGCAAAGCGACATGGGATAGAGAGCAAAACTTTGAATTAGCTATCAGTATTTTCCAAGATTACCCTGTTGGTGTTGTGATTATTAACAAAGAAAAGGAAGAATCATGGCTACTAGACGGACGTCAAAGAAGAACTGCACTTATGCTGATGCGTGACAACCCGGTTGTTTTATACGATTGGGCCAAAAAGTATATTGGGTTCAAATCAAACGAAGATCTTACTTCTCTTATTAATAAGTATTGGGAGAAGGTAGACAAGTACCTTCAAAAGACTGACACAAAGTCTGAAGATGACACTGAAGACTCATATGGTGGTGAAGAAGAGCATACAGAAGATTCTTTTGACAGTGAGAAGCAGAAAGATGGGCTTCAAACATTGCTCGATCTGATACTGATGGTTCACCAGATTAAAGGTGGTCAGAGTAGGTGGGAGCGCATATTTGATTATAAAAAATACTTCTCGAAAACCTCATATTCAATTCCAAGAGAAGATAACAAAATAGATCCAGTAAAGCTCCGCAAATTTATTTTGCAGTTCAATGCAGATAGAAGTGGGCAACCTTTAACACAAGAATTATTTACACAATATTATATAGACACTTTTACGATCCTGGATAACAAGGAGAAGAAATTCAAAGAAGATATAGATCACAATTGGGATGATATCGTTAAATCAATTGAAACTATTGCGAAATCCGAGAAAGTCTTTAACGATGCCCGTATAGGTCTAATTAAGCTCACCAATGTCTCCCCTCTTGACGCCCAGAATATCTTCTCACGCATTAATAAAGGAGGCACATTGCTTAAAGCAGAGGAATTGCTATCATCAAAACCTTTCTGGAACGTAACGGTAAACAATACTAACGCTAATTTAAAGGAAATAGTTAGGACTATGTACCAAAGGATAGGTGTTGAAATTCCTAAAGACATCTATCGGTGGGATATAGCAGCAACACTTCTTCAACGAATCAAAGATAGGGGTCTTTTATTTGATCCTTATAAGGAATCTGCTGAAAAGGGAGAAATTGCGATAGAACAAATAACACTTGGTTTTAAGCTGATTAGTTCTGTCTTTGAAAAGGGCATGTCTGCAAAACACGTGAACGATTTAGAGAAGAATTCCAATATCAATTGGGAAACCAGCATTGACACTTTAATAGAAGACATTAATAAAGTGTGCGAAATCCTGATGACAGATCCATTCTTCCAGTTTTTCCAATCATGGAAGAGACCGTTATCGAAATTGATGGGTAGTGCAATTGTTCTAGAGTTTATTACAATCCTTCTCGAGGACTGGAAGTTCCTTGAGTATCCTACTGTCTCATCATCTCAACTGACAACTTTCAAACGTCATGCTAGAATCCTGTTTGACAAATTAGTCTACGAATATGCCACCAAGATATGGAGAGGCTCAGGGGACTCAAAGATGGCTTCAGACATCAATAATTGGAAAGAAAGATTAGCGCCTGTACCTGAAACTAATTGGCTCGATTTTATTCGAGGGGCCTGCGATGGAAAGTACAATGGAGAGAATACAACACAAAAGATTCTGACTCCTGTATTGTACTACTACTATGTTCTTACAGATAGAGCTCCTATTAACGATCTTGAATCTCAATTTGATGTAGATCATCTCTATCCACAGGAAAAATTCAAAGATAATGATCTCGTTGATGCATCCGACAAAGACTGCCTGTGCAATCTCTCAATCCTTCCCAAGAAAGATAATATTAGTAAGAGCAATAAAACACTGCAAGAAATCACAAATTCTTGGCTGATTCAACAAATTGAGAAGTATGCAGATGTCAAGCAAGCTGACTTTGCAAAATACTCAGATCTTACGCATATTTACGAATTAAAGATCTTGCGAGGTCCGTTATTCAGGGCTGCCTTCAAAGAAACCAGAAACAGTAAACTAGCTAATTGATCATTTATAAAGATGCCCGGGGAGATCCGGGCATCTTTTGTTGTTATGATTAACTAATATTAAATATAGTATAGCCTATATCTCCTCCACCCCCAGCTCCTTAAAGCACTGGTAAGTGGAATCGTAAAACTCCGGCAGTCGCGTACCATCGGCCACATTTCCTTCCGGAACACAAATCACCATCCCCTGCCGTGCACGAGTAAGCAGCACGCGATACGCATTCAGCTGATACGCCCGCCCCTCGGCTTGGTTGATATTCTGCCAGCGGTCACTCCTGAAATTAAAATGCTGCCAGCAGTGCTTCACCGGATCATACCTAAAATCCCCATCCCACACTAGACACGTCCAGTCCAGCTCAAGCCCCTGAATATCAAACTCCGTAGCCACATCCTCCAAAAACAGCGACGACCGTATATCCGTGATAGGATTAAGGAACCACGGAACAATGTCAGCCTGAGAACGAATATCAATCGCCAGCGGCTTCAGACGAAAAGCCTTGGAAGAAACCAGAATCCCGTACCGCTCAGACCCCCTGGCATGAGAACGCAGCCACGCCTTAGCCCTATCCAAATCCCTGGTAAGAACAATAGGATAACGTTCCTTAATATCGGCATAAGTAGCTCGCGCCCCGGCAAAATCCAAATCCAGGAACTGGTGCACGAACAAAGACAAAGTCTCTGCCCTATATGACCGCTGAGATACCGCTAAATGCAGATTCCGCTCCATGTGAACATTAGGATTACCAGAAAGAAGCTTAGCCACATTCCCCTCCGCGTACTCCTTATCCGTAAGACGGTCCGATATATACACCTGCCAATCCGGGAACGTTTCATTCAAAGCCTGAATCCAAAGACCAATTCCACCTTCTCCGGAATTAATCTCCTGCCCTCCACCAACAAGACAAACAATAGTAGCCCAGTCCTTATGCTGATCCAAAGACCAGATAAGAAATTCTCCCTCCGACATTGGGAAACCCGCCAAACCCTTCTTACGGGCAAGCCAGGCACTCAGATGACGCATGTCCCACATGCGCTGGGCTTCATCAAAAATAGCCACATTCTCTACCTCAGCGGCATCAGCTTTTGCAGCCTTAGAGACCTTTGCGGGGTCAATTTCAATGGCATTACCCTGAATAGGCTGCTTAAGCTTTGCAAGCATATTATCACGGTAGCGGTGGATGATTTGGATAAACCGGCTCACCTGCCGCTCAGCCTCAGTCTTAGTGCACCTTTTGCCAGCATCCTTCTCCTTTTTCACCTTATCTCGCGCCAGAGCCTCTGTGAGCACTTTCACCAGCGGACCATTTCCGGAAAGATACACAGCAAGGTCACCCTGCTCCTGCTGAATGGCAACGTTAAGGCCAACAAGAGTCTTACCCGCACCAGGGACTCCCGTGACAAAGCAAATGCTTTTCTGATGGTTTTCCTTTGAGCGTTTAATCACATCCAGAATAAAGGCCGTGCAGGTGTCAATTCCGGCTTTATCGGCCTCATGCTTAGTGATGTCCTCTACGCTGTGATTCATATAGAGGGCAGAGGCAGCCTGGATAATTGTAGGAGTGGGATTATAACGGCTGTAGAGCCACTCGTGAGCGTCAATTGATGGATGCTCCGGCTCATGCTCAAGGATGGCCTTGATAATGCCTAGGAGCGTTTGGGAGTTAGAGAAAAGAGGATTGTAGACATTGTCGTCATACTGGCACAGGAAACTGTTTGAGTACTCTTTTGCTTCAGTTGCAACAAGGATAGGGACTATTACAAGATTCCGGCTCTCCTCATGGAAATTTTTAAGATCCAGCGCGTAGTCCCAAACCTGCTCTTTGTCATTGACAAGATACTCGTCAGCGCCAGCTTTGAACTCAATTGTGAAGACAATCCCGTCTACTAGAAGGACAACATCTACACGCTTTCCAAGACGCGGAATTGTATACTCAAAAACTATCTGGCCAGATTTCCCTAGTGATTTAAGAGTGTCCTTCATCACTGCGATCTCTTCAAGCCATGCGCCACGCTGCTCCTGTGTAAGATCAAACTCATTACATGCGCTAAGGCGACCCAGAATGCTCTCGGCATCCTGAGTAATAAAACCACTGCACGTGGCGCTGTAATAAAACCGCTGCATCAAACTGGGAAATCGCTCTTACAAATATAAGAATAATCTTGTGGAAAAATGCTGCTCCTGCTCTATTATCGGCCGAAATGAGATTTCTCGACTACGCTCGAAATGCTAGGGAAGCGAGGAATCCACCCAGAAGAGCTTCCACCAGCAGTAGATATCAAGAAACTAGAACGTCGTGTCGCCTCTGAGGAAAAGAAGATATAGAAGACTAGTGCAAAACTCCCGAAAAAGAAATAAAAACAGCCATACAACGTGCCCTACATCATTTTCGTGAGGTCACGAAAATGATGGTCAGTGAGACCTCCCAAATGACAAAACGGTCTTTCGGCCCAGTGAGACACCCGGTCGTGGCCGGGTGTGACGAAAATAACATGTCCAGAAATGACAGGGCAAGTGGCGTCCTGTAGAGTTTTTACCACTTCATTTTTCGAAAATCGTTTGATTCGTATAAAATCTTCAGAATCTTTTTAACGATTCTTGGATTTCTCTCTCTTTTGGACTTAGTTTGCGGAAATAGAAAATGCGAGTTATGGAGATTCCGCAAGGAAATAGCCGGGAAGATAACACGGCCCGGAAACAAATAATCAAAGACTTTTATGCGTCCTGGATAGCAGAACATCCAGATAAAAAGATCTGGAACAAATCATTGTGTGCGTATATTCATGTCAAATACCAGTCGATAAACGAAACAAAAGGACATGCATCTGGAACATATGAATCAACTAAAGCCGTTTTCAGACTGACAGAAATACTTGAAAACGCAACACTCGTTAATGAAAAGATGAAAAAACAAGAGGACAATAATCAGAAGGCATTCTCTAAGATTCTAGTCATGAAATATAAAGAAATCAAACTAACCGTTGGATATCAACCATCCAAGGGGCATTATGTTCAATACTGTATAACAGTACCAGGTGCGAGAATGCATAAAAAATAAAAGCCGCCTAGGCTGCGACTTTTGTAAGGGGCTCGTATCAAGATTGTCTTGAGAGGGTTGTCAACCCTTTCCGAATTCCCCGTGACGATTCCATTGCAAATGTAATACTTTTTTCTAAACCTGCAAAAATATGTTAAAGATACCGGATCAGGTTCGGAATGACTATAATTCACACTTATAAAAGGGGGCGAATTCGCCACAATTATAACCCCCTCGAATTCGAGGGGGATAAAAAGCAAACTGATCTTTTTAAACGTAACGAATTCGCTACGTTAAAAAACGAAACCCGATAACTTGGATTGCTCCAGAAGTTACCGGGAATGACGAGCTATTATTCCTCTTCGGCAAGCTGCTTGAAGAAGGTGAGGACGGATTTGGCGGACTGGATGCTGGTGTCGGGGCGGCGGGGCTGGTCGGGGCGGGGAGGGCGGTTGCCGTAGTCGCCGTAATAGCCGCGGAGGAAGCCGCCGGCGCTGGACCAGATGGTGTGGATGTAGCCACGGAGATAGCCTTTGGTTTCCCTGGTGGTCTGGGAACGGAACTGGATCATGTCCTTCACCTGCTGTACGGAGAGGTCAGGGTCACGATAGCCGCAGGTGGCTACGGGGAGGCCCTTCATGGCAAAGTATACGGCGCTGAGGTCCGCACGTTCATAGTGCCAGTCGCAGATTAGGATGTCTTTGGGGATCATGTCTATGGCACGCCAGGTGTCGTTGTAGGAGGCTTCCCACTCCCCCAGCCCGGTGGTGCGGCCGTCAAGGAGGCGGTCTCCCCATATCATGAGCTCACGGCCCTTGGAGGCCAGGTGGTCATGGATAGTGGTGACCTCGCCAGCGAAGAGCTCGCTGCGGTCCTTTCCGTGGCAGCGCGGGCATTCGTCCATGCCAATGTAGAAGACCTCGTCCATGCCGGCGTGGAAGGCATCGGCCTGGAAGGCGTCGCAGATTTCGTCTACCACGTCAAATACAACCTTGTGCACGTCCGGGTGCAGGGGGCAGTAGCTCTTGCAGTAGAGGCCGTAGGGATTGGGCCACTTGGTATAGTCCTCCGTTTTGATGGACGGAGTTTCGTCAAACTGCGGATATTCCCTGAGGAGCGCGTGAGTCTGCTTGGCCCAGGACTGGTGGCCAAGGAGGTTCACCTGCGGCACCAGACGGATGCCATGCTCCTTGCAGGCGGCAACCAGCTTGTCTACATCGTCCTGAGTGAGAGGGTTCTCGTCGCTGAGCTCAGGATGAGTCTTGTATGCAAAGTTCCAGTCTACCCTGAGGATGAGGAGGTTCACCTTTGCCGGCGCCAGGTCCTGGTTTATGAAACGCAGGAACTGGTCCACGCCCCGGTGAGAGGGCGCTTCGATGGCGAAACCTCTGATGGGGAGTTTGTCGTCAATATTTCCGGCTTTTGCCATAAAACATATTGAAACAAGCAGCAGGAAAGTGAAGTATCTTCTCATAAGTGAACAGTTTGACGCACTAAGTTACAAATTATCCTTCAAAACAGCCAATCTATCCACCAAAAACGCCAAATCGGTGGATAAACCCGGCAAAGCATAGATTCCCGGGACAAGCCCGAGAATGACGAAAAGAAAGGGGCCGGGAATGACGGGGAGATGGTTAATGATAGAGCTTCGGGAAGTGTTGGTGCGAGAAACCTGTAGCGCCCACGCTTCATAAGTGGGAGGGGCCCCACGCCTGCGGAGCAGAGCGGCTGGGAGGGACGAGGATTCGAAGAATCCGAGGGTTTCTGCACCAATACTTTCCGGAGCGACGAAAAATGGCCTTCTATTCTGGAGGGCGCTCCCTTCACAAAGAATAATTCAAAAACCGATTACCTGGAGGCATCCGGGTGGATCGGTGTATTCAGTATAAACAATTGTATTAATCCCTTAAAACAAAACAGATTATGAAAACAAAGGATGAGATTATCGTTAATAACATGGCCATAAAGACCATGAAAAAAGATGGCATGGACTTTATTAGCATTACAGATATTGCAAAACTAAAGAATGTTACAGATCCCAATGGTGTTGTCGCCAACTGGATGCGAAATCGAAATACTATCGAGTTCCTAGGACTTTGGGAGTCTCTCTATAATCCAAAGTTTAACCCCCTCGAATTTGAGGGGGTTAGAAAGCATGCTGGTTTGAATGCATTTACCCTGTCTCCTTCCAAATGGATAGACGCAACTCAAGCCATAGGGCTTCATTCTCAAGAAGTTGAATCGTATTGCAATCCAAGCAGATGCTCGTCCTTCAGGGAGACAATAATCGACATCTGCTAAAATAAAAAAAATAAAGCCGTCAGGTAACGGCTTTCAAAATGGGGCTCGGACCAAGAACTTGGGAGGGTTGTCATCCCTTCAAACGAATTCCCCTTCGACGAATCCTAGTGCAAAGGTAATGCTTTTTTCTTAATCTGCAAGGATTTGTTAAAGATTCCGGATCAAGTCCGGAATGACATCTTAGGTCCTCAATGACGAGAGGAAGTACTCTCTCAGCGCCTCGTCCTCGCAGTACACATAACAGCCCTTCTGGCCGCGGGTGAGGAGGGTTTTGTAAGTGTTGAGGATTAGCCTGCGGGCAACGTCGTCGCTGGCGCCGCGGATGCCGGAGGACTTATCGTCCCGTGAAATGGCGGTCTTGTCCGTGAGAACGCGGCCTGAGGCTTTGTCGTACGTCAGGTCCTTGCCAATGAGCACACCCACATAGTCAAACTCCAGCCCCTGGGCGGTATGGATGCAGCCAACCTCTTCAAAGGACCTGGGATTGATTGCCCAGATCTTATCGTTCTCAAGGTTCCACCTGGCCCGGAAGCCGCCGGGGAGTTCAATGTCCACATCGCCCCTGTGGTTCTTCACGTTCCAGTCGTAGCAGTATCCGGCAACCATGCGGGCCTTGTTGCCGGCGTTCTTTTCCCTGAGGGCATCGCGCATCAGGGAGGCATCGTCAAAGATTCGGAAATCGAAATTGAGTTCCGACAGCGGGACGGCCACGGACTCCTCGCTGCGCTGAAGAAGGTTGTCTATGAACTGGATATAGGCATCGCTGCCGTTGCATCGGAACTGCGATGTGAGCTTGGTCTCCTCACGCATGATCAGCGACGAGCCCAGCTCCTTGCACCATTTGCTGATTTCTCCTACGCTGCCGATGTCCTTGGTGGTTACGGCCTGGTCCTCGTCCAGCATGAATATCGTAAGGAGGGAGGCGTTGAGACATTCCTTCACCTGATTCTCGCCGTTCCAGTCTCCGTACATTTTCTTTACAAGGCGATGGGCTTCGTCCACGATGAGGCAGTCGTAGGAATTGGCCGGAGCCTGTGAAAGCCCGAACGGGGAGCGGAAGAGCTGGCTTATCTCTGCGAAGTTCTCTGCCCTGTTGTTGGAGAGGATGGACAGGAAAGCCTGCCTGGGGGCGCTGTTCTTGGTAACGTATGCGGCGTTGCAGGCGCAGGTGATAAAGTGCATCAGAAGGTTAACCGCAAGCACCGATTTGCCTGTTCCGGGACCGCCCTGGATGATAATCGTGCGCTTTTTCCGGTCCTTGAGGCACTGGAGCATGGTGCGGATACACATGTCGTAGCAGACGGCCTGCTCGTCCAGAAGGTCAAAGACCGAAGTACCCCGGACCATGGTGGAAAGGGCGTCCTGAAGCGATTTTGTCGGTTTGATGCGGCCGTGGTCAATCAGGTACAGAAGGTCTCCGCGGGACGATTTCTTTGTGACGAAACTCTTTATGAACGCATTGAACTGCTGTACCTCGTCCATGATGAAAAATGGCGCGGTAGTATACCATTCCTTATACACTTCTGCCGACAAGGCCTGCTTGTACGCGGGAAGATAATTGTGCAGGTATGCGCACGGAACCAGGCGGATGTCCCGGTCATGGATTACCTCTGAGTAGTTGACAAGGAAACGGGAATAGGAGTATGCCTGGTATGACGGATGACAGACTATTCTATTGTCGTTGGCAACGTAGGTGCGTACGCTGAAATGCATGTCATCGTCCACCACCTCGGCCTTCGTCCACTGCTTGAGCTCGACGATGACGATGTTGTCCCTGTCTCTGGCGTCGGCCCCCATTATGATAAAGTCTACGCGCTTGGAGGTCTGGGGGATGTTGTACTCGATGGCAATCTGGACGTCATCGGAAATATCGGCATCATCCACGATATTGCGCAAAACTGCATGGAATTCTGCCAGGAGGCAAATTCCCGGTCCTGACCCGCATTGAGTCCTCTTTCACGGATTAGATTGAGAATCTTTGTGGCAATGATTCCGGTCTTCACATCCTGAACAAATAGCTGCTTATTTGCACTGTAAACTATCATACGCGGGTATATGTGTCTCTGAGTTATGCAAATGTAGCGAATTTTCCATAAATACCGCACTGCCTTTCTGGCCGGCCGAACACGCTCGAGTGCATTTTTGGCGTTTTTGAGGGGTTTTTGCTCGCGAGACGGCATTTAAACTCCGCCTCAAGAGCACTTTGGGGGCCTGGAGGGGTGAACATGCTCGCGAGCGTGTTCGGGGGGAGGGCAGGGGGAGCGTGTTCGCCACGCCAGAGGGGCGAAGGGCTACAGCAGTGCTTCCAGAGCCTGGAGCTGCTCCCGGGTGGTGGCCCAGCTGGTGGCAAAACGGGTGACGGCGCGGCCGTCGGGGAGGGGCTCCCAGACTTCGTACAGGACCTTTCCTTCAAGTCTTGCCATCTGCTCTTTGGTGAGGATGGGGAACTGCTGGTTGGTGGGGGAGTCCGTGTAGAAGGGGTAGCCCTTGTCCGCAAATACTTTCTTCAGCTCCATAGCCATCTGGATGGCGTTACGGGCAATCCTGAAGTACAGATTATCGGTAAATAAAGTATCGAACTGAATGCCCAGAAGCCGGCCTTTTGCCATGAGCGCGCCGTGCTGCTTGACTATGGTGAAAAAGTCTTTGGGTGCATTTCCGCGGGGGAAGACCACGGCCTCTCCGCACAGGGCGCCAACCTTGGTGCCGCCAATGTAGAATACGTCGCAAAGCTGTGCCAGTTCCTGCAGGGTAACATCCGCAGCAGGGCTCTCCAGGCCGTAGCCAAGGCGGGCTCCGTCAATGAACAGCGGCATGCCGTATTCTTCACATGTGGCTTTGATGGCCTTGAGCTCTTCTTTAGTATAAATTGTCCCGTACTCCGTGGGGAAGGAGATATAGACCATGCCGGGGTGCGCCATGTGGGGCCAGGTGGGATCGGCATAAAACTTCTCCAGGTAGGCCTTGAGCTCTGCAGGGTCCATCTTGCCCTTGTGGGCGGGGAGGGTGATTACCTTGTGGCCGCAGAACTCGATAGCACCTGACTCGTGAACAGCAATGTGGCCGGTTTCCACTGCAATCACGGCGCCGTAGTGGGGGAGGACGGCGTCAATTACGGTGGCGTTGGTCTGGGTGCCGCCAACAAGAAGTGTTACATGGGCATGGGGGCAGCCCGTGGCTTCCCTTATCTTTGCAATGGCGCTTTGGGTGAAGCAGTCGTCCCCGTAACCGGGCTCCTGCTGGAAGTTGGTTTCCGTGAGTTTCTTAAGGATTTCCGGGTGGGCGCCCTCGTTGTAGTCGCAGGTAAAGGATATCATATTCGTTGTTTACACTTTATGGGTTTACAAAAATAGCAAAAAAGTCTTTATATTCGTGCAAGATTAGCTTCTTCTGTGGTTTAATGAATGAAATGAGAAATACCTTGATAATACTGCTTGCCGCCCTGGCGCTGCTGCCACTTGCTTCCTGTTCTGCTTATATGGACGCAGTTCCTGACAGAGATTATGTAAGCGATACTCCGGACCCACAATTTGACAACGAAAGTGTTTACGGCGGTTTCCAGGCCATAGTCACAGTCAAGAAGTCGGTTCTGGACACCGTATACTTCCAGCTCAATGACTCCACAACCGTATATCCCAGGAACTATCAGGATTCATATACGCATATGGAAAGGGTTTTCTGCCATGCGACAGTCTATACGGAGTCCACGGGGAGTTTTAACTATACATGCGATGTGGATTGGGCGGAACCTCTGGACCAGGGAAGTGTCTTACCGGGAGCAGAGCCGCAGTGGGATAGCGTACAAGACGTCCTTGACATCTATGACGACTGGATGACCTCCGTAGAGGACGGCTATCTCACAGTGCATTACAACACATTCTGGGGACGTTCCGGCATTCAGCACTCTTTCCGTCTTCTCATGGGGACAGACCCTGCGAATCCGTACTCGCTTGTGCTGCTTCAGGATTCCCATGGGGATGCCGGGGAGGATGAGGCCGACGGCATAGTCTGCTTTGACATAAACTCCCTTCCGGATACGGGAGGGGAATACATACCGCTTAGTTTAAAATGGAAGTCGCTTGAAGGAAAGGTCTTGGAACGGAAGTTCAGGTTCAAGACCAGGGAATGAACTGACGGAGCTTGAACTACTGAGTCTTGCCCGTAGCGGGGACCCTGCAGGAGTACGCTCATTCTACGAGCGCTACGCCGGGTATCTCACTGCGGTATGCTCCCGCTATGTTGTAGACCGGTCCGATGTGAAGGACATCCTCCAGGAGGCTTTCGTGAAGGCTTTCCAAGGGCTGGACCGCTTTGAGTACAGAGGCGAGGGCAGCGTCAGGGCATGGATTACCCGCATCGTGGTGAACGATTCCCTAAAGTACCTCCGGGCATCGTCCCGCCTTAATTTCGTGGACGACCTCCCGGACCTTCCCGAGGACGATGAACCCTCGCTTCCGCAGATTCCTCCGTCCGTGGTTCAGGAAATGATAAAGGCTCTTCCGGATGGCTACAGGACGGTTTTCAACCTGTATGTGTTTGAAAAGAAATCCCACCGGGAGATAGCTTCCCTGCTTGGAATAAAAGAAGACTCATCGGCATCGCAGTACTTCCGCGCAAGGGCTTTGCTGGCAAAAAACATTAAGAACTACATCAAAGAACATGAGCAATAAAGACTGGACAGACAAGCTTCCGGACCTCCTTGAGGACTTCACGGAAGCCGAGCCGGAAGGACTGTGGGACGCAGTCCAGGCCGGCATTGCCCCCCAAAAACGCCGCGTGGTGGCTGCCTGGTGGTACGCCGCCGGCGCCCTCCTTGCCGCTGCCGCCATCTCTGCCGTGTTCTTCCTCTGGCCCTCCCGGCCCGTTCACCCTTCCGTGCCCCCCGTCGTCCCCGGTGAGCTTATGGCACAGGTCCCGTCCGTTCAACCGGCCCCGCCGTCCGTAAAAACGCCCGAAATCACGGACGAAACCCTTGAACCGGAGCCGCCGTCCGTAAAAACGCCCGAAATCACGGACGAAACCCTTGAACCGGAGCCGCCGTCCGTAAAAACGCCCCAAAACGTGGACGAAACGCCCCAACCGGAGCCCTCGTCCGTAAAAACGCCCGAAATCACGGACGAAACCCTTGAACCGGAGCCGCCGTCCGTAAAAACGCCGGAAATCACGGATGAAACCCCTGAACGGGAGGCACTAAGGAGGAGGCGGGAGCCGTTCCGGCCTTCGCTGAAGGTGCAACTCGGGCTGTCGGGGACAGGATATCTGTCACAGATAGCCACCAGTACTACTACAGGCGTGGGAATCCCTGTGAACCTTGGCATACGGCCGCTTACTAAGGCAAGTTCTTCCGGCAGTACCAATGAATCGGTAATAACAAGGATGCTCAGCCGTAACAAGGCAAGCACTACCAATGCAGTCCACGGCCAGAATGCCAGGCTGGCGCTGGGAGTGACTGTCGGCGTCACGGAGCACTGGGCTGTGGAGACGGGAGTGGTTTCATCTTCGCTGATTTCCACTTATACTACGGAGGCCGGAGGTGGCAGTGAGACTCTGTCCCGCACAATGAGATACTGCGGTATACCTCTGTATGCCCGTTACAATGCCCTGGAGTGGAAACGGCTCAGCCTTTTCCTTAACGCCGGCCCCATGTATGAGTTTACTACAAAGACTATCATGAATAAAACGACCTTCGCCGGCGGAACTCAAACAGGCTATACTACCGACAATACCCTTGTCAAAGATACAAAATGGTCCCTCAACGCCGGCGGAGGCGTGCAGCTCCGTGTCCTGGAGCACGGCGCCCTGTATATACTCCCTGGCGTTTCTTACCATTTTGCCGGCAACTCCACACTGGAGAACTACTACACGGAGCACCCGCTGTCTGCCTCCGTGACATTCGGATACAACTTCGTCTTTTAATTCTTTTTTTGCTATATTTATAGCATGAAACGACGTAACTTCCTCAAGACAGCCTCTCTTGCAGCGGCCGGCGTAGCCCTGGCGGGATGCGCTCCTGCCGCCAGCGGCATATCGGCTCCTGTAAAACTCCATAAAGGAGACGGCAGGCTTCACCTGGAGTTCTTCCCGTACGAGCTCCAGCTCCGGCATACCTTCACTGTGGCATCGCACTCCCGCAAAACCACGCCGGACGTGCAGGTGGAACTCTCCTGGGAAGGCGTCACGGGCTACGGAGAGGCCTCCATGCCGCCGTACCTGGGGCAGAGCGTAGAGACAGTCTGCAGCTTCCTTTCAAAGGTAGACTTAAGCCAGTTCACGGATCCTTTCCAGATGGAGGAAATCCTGGACTACATAGACAGCCTGTCTCCCGGGGATTCCGCTGCAAAGGCGGCCGTGGACATCGCCCTTCACGACCTTGTGGGAAAACTCCTTGGCCAGCCGTGGTACAGGATATGGGGCCTGAACCCCGCCAAAGCGCCCTCAACTACGTTTACCATCGGCATAGACTCGCCGGACGTGGTGCGGGAAAAGACCCTTGAAGCAGCCGGGAAGTTCAATATCCTCAAGGTGAAGGTGGGCCTGGACACGGACGAGGAAATGATCCGCACCATCCGCACCGTAACCGACGTTCCCCTTGCCGTGGACGCGAATCAGGGCTGGAAGGACCGCTCCAAGGCCCTGGATGAGATATTCTGGCTCAAAGAGCAGGGCGTGGTGCTGGTAGAACAGCCACTTCCCATCGCCGCCCTCGATGACACCGCCTGGCTCACAGAGCGCAGCCCCCTCCCCATAATTGCCGATGAATCCGTCCAGCGCCTTGCCGATATCCGCGGCCTTGCCGGCGCCTTCAACGGCATCAATATCAAGCTCATGAAGTGCACAGGCATGCGTGAGGCCATCAAGATGGTCCACACCGCCCGCGCCCTTGGCATGAAGGTAATGCTTGGCTGCATGACGGAAACATCCTGCGCCGTCTCTGCCGCCGCCCAGCTGTCCCCGCTGGCAGATTTTGCCGACCTTGACGGCAACCTCCTCATCTCCAACGACCGCTTCACCGGCGTCACCGTCGTCGACGGCCGCCTCACCCTTCCGGACCTTCCGGGCCTTGGACTTAAGTTATTGTAAACAATTAAAAATATTCCTATCTTTGCAGTCCCAAACCAGGTGAGTTGTCCGAGTGGTTGAAGGAGCCTGCCTCGAAAACAGGTTTGCGTGCGAGCGCAACGGGGGTTCGAATCCCTCACTCACCGCAAAGAGATGGAATGAAGAAAGTTAGAGCCAA
>JAEEGF012166045.1_pt1 | contig 42025 bp, 35 predicted proteins | sample 9134171 | NCBI WGS metagenome assembly JAEEGF01 (sample SAMN16246542, study PRJNA631951) | gut metagenome | biome: gut microbiome; feature: rumen; material: AP-attached | host: Bos | place: Iran: Karaj | collected 2018-10 | reverse complement strand
CAACATTGAATAAGCTTCGTTTCCGTAAGGCAAACTAACAAGACGAAGATCCTCATTCTCCATATAAATCATATTTCCGGTCTGAGCCATCATAGAAACATTTACAGATTTCCCATCTGCGCAAGTAAAACTACGCTCTGATGTGTTGATTTTGTCGAAAGGTTGTTTCCACTCACTCTTGAAGTAAGTGGCGTTCAGCAAAACAGCCAATTCAGCACCTGACAAGTTGTCAACAATACTTGGGATGAGAGATTTTGTATGCTTTGAACACCAGGAGTTTATCTTGCTTAATGTTGACTTGTCCGAAAAGTCCATATTGGAAACGTCTGCTTCATAATACTGGCCTACTGAATTCTTGAATGCTTCTAAAAACTGATTGTTTTTATTGGCATAAGCAGCATTGGCAAAAGCCAGGTTGGTTTTCTTGTCAAGCCCCGGAAGCTGCTTCATCACTGAAAGACAGTATTGGTTAACAGCATCTGTCTGATTTGCGCCATAACCCAGAACCGTGCTTATCTGGTCAGCCGTTTCTCCCTGTGCTCCGTTGAGAGCCATTCCGAGCAGAAACTGCATGCTCAAAGGAGAAACAACAACACTTTCTTCGTGCCTGTCACTGATTTCATCAAAGAACCTCAAAGCAAAGTTGTTGCCCTGCTTTACAAAACTCATTTCCTGCTGGCTGAGAGACAGACTCTTAAAAGGATTATCCTCCTGAGAATCAGACTCAGGATCACTCTTGCTGCAAGAGCAAGTCAATACAGCAAAAAGAAATAACACTAAAGTAAATAAGTATTTCATAAGACAGAGCTCAAAATAAATTTTGACAATTATACTTTTTTTTTTACAAAAAGCAAAAGAATGGACCAGAAAATCAGACCGCAACCTTAATCTGGCTCTCCGCAACGACAGCTCCGTTTTCGGTCTTGACTACTGCAGATGCCAGAAGCACTCCCATAGCCTCGGCTTTAGGGGTGATATGAGTGAAGATTCTTTCTCCCGCTTTTGGGAAACACGAAATGGACAAGCCTTTGACTGAGCCTATTACGCCAGGCTTCACAGGCAGTTCGTGAAGCCAGTCATAAAAGCCGATCCTGGCGGCGCAGCTCTGGGCAATGTTCTCCATTATGCCTTCTGCCCTGAATATGCCGTCTTCGACAAACACACCGTCCTTGGGAACCGTGTAGGAAGTGGTAACGGCGGTTGTAGCTTCATCGTAAGACTCCAGCCGGTCTATCAGCACAAAAGGCCGGCGGTGAGGCAGGATGACAAGTATATCCAGAGTTGTTATGTCGTCAATTGTTCTCATTGTCCTCTATCTTCCAGAAATCGTAGAAATTGAACCACTGCAGCGGATACTCTCTTACAATCTTCTCCAGAACGTCCACGTATGCCTGTCCGTAGGCTCTCGCCCTGGCTTCACGGCCCTTAATCGAATCATCGATGGCCAGTGGCTGCGCATATACCTTGTATTGGAAGTTCTTTCCTGTACCAAGAACAAACATCACTACTATGTTTGCCTTGTAACGGTCTGCTATACTGTAAATTCCTGTCGGGAACCAGGCTTCTTTCCCAAGGAAACTGAACTTCTGGCGGCGCCTTCCCGTAAACACGCGGTCTCCTGTAAGGGTCACCGCTTCACAGGCAGAAAAAGCATCGTTGAGCTTGAATATGTATTCCATATCCTGGCCAACCCCTATCATCTCGATATTGTTGTCTTCCATAGCATCAGACCTCATCTGCTTCATCTTCTCCGTCTCGCCGGAAAAGGTGAGCACATTGAGTTTCTTCTCCAGCTTTCCGCACAGATAGGAAGATATTTCAAAGTTGCCCACGTGTGCCCCCACCAGAACCAGAGGTTTAGGAGTGTTGAAATGCCTGTAAAACATGTCCTCATCCAGGTTGACCACCGTATAACGGTCTTTGTGCCCGGCAAATACATAGAAACGGTCCATCAGGAACTTCCCGAAAAGAATATGGTTGCGGTATGTGCCGACGGCCGCCTTGAAAAAGGAGAAGCCCTGCCTTCTTCTCAGATACGAATAGATAGCATAGGCCCGCTTTCGGGCAAAAATCAGATATCCGCACACAACAAACGGGAGGAAGCAGTATATCACCCTGATATTCACGTGCTTCATCAAACGCATAAGCATTCCCTGCTTTGCGTTTCCGCCACCCGTTTTACCGCCCCATTCAGGCATATTGCTAGGTATTCAGTCCGCCGTTTATCTCAATCACCTGGCCGGTAATGTAAGCGGCCTTGTCCGATGCGAGGAAAGCAACCAGGTCTGCAACCTCATCTGCAGTGCCGAATCTTCCGGCAGGGATGGTCTCTTTCAAGGCATTCTGGTCCAGTTCTTTTGTCATGTCAGTCTCCACGAATCCGGGAGCCACGGCGTTTACAGTAACCCTTCTCTTTGCAACCTCCAGGGCCAGCGCCTTGGTGGCGGCTATAACTCCGCCCTTGGCTGCAGAGTAATTGGTCTGCCCAGGCATTCCCTTGATTCCGGAAAGGGAAGCCACGCTAACCACCCTGCCCCATTTCTTCTTTGCCATCGGGGTTATGAGCTTGCGCGTGGTGTGGAAGAATCCGTTAAGGTGGATATTGATCACATCATACCAATCGGCATCCTCCATCCACATCAGAAGACCGTCCCTGCGGATTCCGGCATTGTTTACCAGAACGGCTATGTAATCGTCCGGATGAGCGGCGATCCATCCGTCCAGGGCGGCATCAGTCTCCTTCAAGTCCGCTACATTGAATTTCAGAAGCTCGGCCACTCCGCCCGAACTCTCTATTTCACGCTTTACTTCAAGAGCCGCGTCTTCTCTGCTTACATAGTTGATTATCACTGGATAGCCCTCTTTTGCAAGAGCCTTGCTTATTGCAGCCCCTATTCCTCGGCTGCCTCCGGTTACAAGTGCGTATTTCATAATTGAACTAATTTTCTTTTTAGGAATTCTTCAGCGAGGGGAAGGTGCTCCAGCCTCCCTACGTCTATCAGCTCCAGAGAGCGGATGAACCTTCCTTCAAAATGGCAGTTTGCAGCATTTGAAAGATAGAAATCCACTATGGAGAATTTCTCCTCCCAGCTCTTCATAATTTCCAGTATCCGAGGTGAAAGCACGTGTATTCCGCCAAATGCGTAAGGCTTGAGTCCCGCTATATCTGTAAACGGAGGCTTTATCTCTCCCGTCTTTATATTCTCCCAGCCCCTTAGCCTCATCGCCTGGTCAAACAGCAGGCGGCGGTCGCTGTAACGGCCGCTTACCACAACACATCCTACTACATCAGAAGATTTCATCTTCCTGCAGCAGGATTTGTAGAAACGCCTAAGGTCCAGATCTGAAAGTATATCCACGTTATGCACCAGGAAAGGCTCCCCGTCAGAAAGCAGGGAAGAAGCGTGGCGGATTCCTCCGCCGGTATCTCTCAATAAATCAAATTCTTCGGAGAACTGCACCTTAAGCCCGCAATGCGGATTCTTCTCAAAGAATTCCCGCACTGCGTCTTCCACCATCTGCCCGAAGTGGTGGACATTTATCACGATATCCTTGAACCCGAAAGAAGACAGAGTGAGAAGCTGCCACTCCAGAAGACTCCTCCCCCCGACTTCCACCAGAGCCTTCGGCCTGTCGTCAGTCAGTGGCCTGAGCCTTGTTCCCAATCCCGCTGCAAAAATGAGGGCTTTCATCCAGGGCTAAACTTCCTCTTCTATATCCAGTTCGCGATGGGTGAGCTTAACCCTCACGTTGAATTTCTTTGCTATGTGGTCCGCCAGATGCCTTGCGCAGTAAACGCTGCGGTGCTGGCCGCCGGTGCAGCCGAAGCATACCTGCAGATGCGTGAACTTCCTCTCCACAAACCTCTTTACGTGAGGATCCACTATGTCATATACATTTGCCAGATATTTCTTGATTCCGCCCTCGTCCTCAAGGAACTTGATAACCGGCTCGTCCAGTCCGGTGAAGGTCTTGTACCTCTCGAACTTGCCCGGATTCTCCAGACCTCGGCAGTCGAACACATATCCTCCGCCGTTTCCGCTGTCGTCCATCGGGATACCCTTCTTGTATGCAAATGAGAATATGTGCACTTCCAGAGTCACGTCCCTGCGCAAATCCTTGAGCTGGCGCATCTTGGTCAGTTCCGTCAGGACCTGCTGAAGATAAGGATATTCCACAAAAGGTTTCTTGATCAGTTTCCTCAGGTTCTCGATCGCGAACGGAATGCTCTGCAGGAAATGCGGCTTCTTCTCAAAATATCCCCTGAAACCGTACGCTCCCAGAACCTGTAGTGTGCGGAACAGCACAAACAGCCTCAGGTCGTGGTTGAATTCCTTCTCGGAAACCATCACGTACTTCTTGAGCTCCTTCTTGTAAACACCAATCAGTATCTCCTTCAATTCATCGGAATAGTTGGCCCTTGCCTGCCATACAAACGATGCTATATCGTAATAGAACGGGCCTTTCCTTCCGCCCTGGAAGTCTATGAAGTAAGGCTTGCCGTCTTTGAGCATGACGTTCCTGGCCTGGAAATCGCGATACATGAAAGTGCTGCCCCTCATCACTCCCAGAAGGTCCGAGCACATCTTCTCCATATCCTGATGAAGCTTTATCTCGCTGAACTCCAGACCACTGGTCTTAAGGAAACAATACTTGAAGTAGTTGAAGTCGAACCAGATGTTCCTCTCGTCAAACTCCGGCTGAGGGAAACATACTGAATAGTCCATATCCCTTCCACCCTCAAACTGGAATTTAGGCAGAAGCGCCATAGTCTTCTTCAGCAGAGCCACCTCCTTGGCACTGTAAGACCCTTTCTGTCTTCCCGATGCTATTGCGTCAAACAGGGAAACCGTTCCCAGGTCTTCCTGCAGATAATAAACCTTGTCTGAAGACACGGTGTAAACCTCCGGCACATTCAGCCCCACATCCTTGAAATGGTTGGCCAGGGAGACAAAAGCCTTGTTCTCCTCCACAGAAGTGCCCATCGCCCCTATCAGCGATATCCCTTCTGCCTTGAGCCTGAAGTATCTGCGGTTGCTCCCGCTCTGCGGCAACTCTTCGCAGGACAAACATTTCCTGCCTGTATATTGCTTGAATAATTCTTCCAGTTGTTTCATAAAATGACAATAATTCCAACTATTCTACAAATTTAGCAAAATCCTGTGAAAACACCTATCAAGAAAACGTTTAATTAAAGTTGGGTAAATTTCCGTATCTTTGGATGTTTATATGTTATTGTGGATAATTATATACACTTGAGATATGGAAAAGGAAGACAACCTGCTTAAGGTGATGAGCGATGTTTCTTATTGCTCTGACAAGTATCAGTATACTATGGGCAAATCATTCCTGGAATGCGGAATGAAAGACAAGATTGCCTATTTCAACCTGTTTTACCGTAAGGCCCCGGACAACAACAACTGGGCTGTAGTCAGCGGAATAAGGGAAGCGATGGAGATGATTTCCAACCTTGGAGGGAAGTCTCCTGAGTTCTTTGAGAAGTTCCTGCCGGGAGAAGGTTACAGGGAGTTCAGGGAATATGCCTCGGCGATGAAATTCACCGGAAACGTGTATGCGATGAGAGAAGGCGAGGTAGCCTTCCCGAGAGAACCGGTAATCACGATAGAGGCCCCTGTCATCGAGGCACAGGTGCTGGAAACCCCTCTGCTGTGCATAATGAACCACCAGATGGCAATAGCCACAAAGGCCAGCCGAGTATGCCGTTCTACCAAGAAGCCGGTAAGCGAGTTTGGAAGCCGCAGGGCTCATGGACCGTGGGCGGCAACCTACGGCGCAAAGGCCGCATACATAGGAGGTTGCGCAAACTCTTCAAATGTGCTTACCACTGAGATATTCGGAACTCCTGCCAGCGGAACGATGGCCCACAGCTACGTGACAAGTTTCGGCTGCTCGATCAAGGGAGAATATCTGGCGTTCGAGAATTACATCAAGACACATATCGGAGAGCCGCTTATACTGCTGGTGGACACTTATGACACGCTCAACTGTGGAGTCAGGAACGCCATCAAGGCTTATAAGGCTCAGGGTATAGATGATTCCTATCCACAGGGATACGGTATCCGTCTGGACAGCGGAGACCTTGCATATCTCTCCAGAAAGGCAAGGGAGATACTGGACAATGCCGGATTGAAGAACTGCAAGATATTCGCAACCAACTCTCTGGACGAGTACTTGATATCGGAACTGGAACAGCAGGGGGCTTGCATAGATTCCTACGGAGTGGGAGATGCCATCGCCACCAGCAAACACAACCCTTGCTTCGGCAACGTTTACAAGCTGGTGCAGATCGGAGACGAGCCTGTCCTCAAGCGCAGCGAAGACAAGATCAAACTCATAAACCCTGGATTCCAGGTAACTTACCGCATAATCCAGAACGGAATGTTCAAGGCCGATGTCACCTGCCTCAGGGGAGATGAGACCTCAAGGAAGATCGAGGCTGGAGAAGAACTCCATATCCAGAACGAGTTTGACGAGACCCAGAGGAAGAAGTTCAAGAAAGGAAGCTACTCATACCGTATCCTCCAGAGGCAGACTATGAAAGACGGAATGATCTGCTACACCGACGAGCCTATTGAAAAGAAGCGGGAGTATTTCCTCAACAATCTCAAGAGTTTCAACGAGACAGAGAGGCGTCTTATCAACCCTCACATCTACAAGGTGGACATCTCCGACGAACTCTACGACCTGAAGATGAAACTGATAAACAACCTCATAAGGGAAATTGACGAACTAAAGGAATCCTATGAGCAATAACAAGATAAAACCATCGCTGAGGAAAATCCTCTTCTGCTGCCTGGCTCTCGGGGCGGTGCTTCTGGCAGGTGCCTGGAGCAGGCCTTCCGGAATCGGCGGCAAGGGAAGATTCGTCCTCAGAATCAATGACACCATCGTAAAGACGGCTTACCAGCAAATGATAGACTCGCTGTTCGAGCTTAACCTCAGCCCGGATTCCCTCAAGAAGATGGGCCTCAGCGATGCCGTCCTGTTTTCCCTGGACTCCCTGAGGAAGGCCGATTCCATCGCCCAGATAAAGGTCTATACCCCGAAGGAACTCAGGAAGATGAAGCGCGACAGCATCCGCAAGCATACCGACAGCATAATCCGCAATACCCCGAGAATACTTGACACATACCTGTTTGCAGACAGCATCAAGTATACCAGGATATTCTCCTGGAAGCACGACACCTATCTTAACAACCAGGAAGTGCTGAAGATAGATACCACCTTCAACTACCATTTCCATGACCTGCCTTTCCACAGGGATGACATAAACGCCCAATATCTTGGAGTAAGCGGAAGCGCCGCCCTGCCTTTCAATTACCATAACAGGCAGACCAATGAACTTTTCCCGTTCTTCTCTCCATATATGACATACACATATATGCCTGAGACCCTTCCGTTCTACAACACCAAGACCCCTTACACGGAACTGGCATATTACGGAACCCTGTTTGCCAACCGCCAGAAAAGCGAGGACAACATAAAATTCCTGCACACCCAGAATTTCACCCCTAGCTTCAACTTTACGATACTCTATCAGAGAAATGGAGGCGGAGGTCTTCTCCAGCACGAGAAGACAGATTTCAGGACATTTTCCGTTACAGGAAACTATCTGGGTAAGAATTATATAGCCCAGGGAGGATATCTATACTCCCGACTGAAGAGAGAGGAAAACGGAGGCGTTGAAGACCTGAAGATGGTAAGTGACACGACCATCGACGTGCGCACCGTGCCGGTTTATCTTTCCAATGCCAATTCCATAATCCGCCGCAACACCTTCTTCATCACCCACAGCTACGGAGTCCCTATCCGATGGAAAGCACAGAGGGATTCCCTCGGAAACAAGATCGCTGACACCCTGAGCACAGGAGAGGGAACAGCCACATATTTCGGCCATTACGGGGAGTACTCCGTTTACAGCAGAAGTTACACGGACAACATAACTGACTCCGTAGGAAGATCCCTATACCGGAACATATTCCTGCTTAATCCTACAACAACGGCAGACTCGGCCAGGGTGATGAATCTGGAAAACCGCGTCTTCCTGAAGATCCAGCCTTGGAACGCGGAATCCGTGGTTTCCAACCTGGACGGCGGCATCGGGCACCAGATGCTCAATTTCTACGGCTTCAAGCCTGAGTTCTTCATAAGCGGAAACCAAAACAAAACCTACAACAACATATACGCTTATTTCGGAGCCGGAGGAAAGTTCAGGAAATACTTTGCCTGGAACGCAAGAGCCAAGGCAGACGTTGCCGGCTACTACAAGGGGAACTTCTCCCTGGATGCCGCAATGAGGTTTTCATCCTGGGCCGTGAAAGACGGAATACACCTTACAGCAAAGTTCTCGTCCTCAATACGCAAGCCATCATACTTCCTGAACAACTACACTTCCAACCACCATCTGTTCGACTTTGACTTCGACAAGACAACCACTACCCGGATAGAAGGCAAACTGGAGATCCCTCACTGGGGACTGGAAGCATCCGTTGGATACACCTTGCTGAACAAGAACGTTTATCTTGACACTCTCTGCATCCCTACCCAGAACAACGATGCAATGAGCATACTCAGTGCGTACATAGCCAAGAACATCAAGGTGGGTCCGCTGCATCTGGATAACCGCGTCCTTTTCCAGACTTCGTCCAAGCAGGAGGTCGTACCGCTTCCAAAGGTTGCGGTTAACCTCAGGTATTACCTTGAGTTCTACGCGGTAAAGAACATCCTGAACGTTCAGTTCGGAGCCGATATGACCTACAACACAAAGTATTACGCCCAGGCATTTGACCCTGCGCTGGGAATGTTCTACAACCAGGAGCGCTACAAGATAGGAAACAACCCTTACATAGACGTATTCGTCAACCTTCAGTGGAAGAGGGCCTGCATTTTCGTAAAGTGCGAGAACGTCCTGCAGGGAACCCCTAACAACGAGTATTACTCCACTTACAGGTACATCAGGCCTCAGAGAGCCCTTAAGCTGGGTATCTGGTGGCCGTTCTACATCAGGTAAATGAAAAGGTTCTGGAAGACAAAGACAATGAGGGTGTGCGCCATAGTTGCTATGGTGCTCCTGCTTGTCTATATCTTCCTGATAGCCGGACTCCACCCGGGACATAAACCTGTAGATCCTAACGCCCAGACAGCCTCCATCATGGGCGATACGCTTTACTGCACACTCATAACAGACAGCGAGTTAGGACCCGGGACACCGGCTCTCAAATTCGCCTACGACCTTATCCGCCAGTTCTCTGTCAACCAGAGATGCAAGGTACAAACCAGTATGGAAAAGCCATCGCTGAGAAACTGGGAAGACCTTGCAGACCGACTTACAGACGTGATTATCTTCAATTCCGCGACAGATACGATCCCGGATGCTTTCAAGGATTATCTGGTAACTTCCGTCCCAATGGAAAAAGACTATGTCTGCGCCATGAGATATGACGACAGGGCCATAATAGATAATGTCAATTTCTGGATCACCCACATAAAGCCGACTCCGGGATACAAGAACCTATACGCCAAATTCACCAGAAGCAACAAAGGCAAATCCGATAGCTGGAAGTTCACCCCTTCCAAGGACGGCATCTCTCCTTTCGACGGCCTGGTCAAGAAATACAGCGAAACCATAGGGTGGGACTGGAGGCTTCTAAGTGCCCTGATCTACAAGGAGTCCGGTTTCAATCCAGGCATAGTTTCGAGTATGGGTGCAGTGGGGCTCATGCAGGTACTCCAGTCTGTAGCCAACTCGATGGGAGTGGAGAACATCTACGATCCTGAACAGAACATCAAGGCGGGCTGCAAGATTTTGGGTAAGACACAGAAAAAGTATCTCTCCCAGGGTATGGATGAGGAAAACGCCCTGCTTTTCACCCTGGCTTCCTACAATGCTGGAGAAGGCAGGATCCAGCAGTGCCAGAAAGTGGCCAAGGCGGAGGGACTTAACCCTAATGTCTGGGAAAATGTGAAATCTGTAATTCCCCTCATGGCAGACGGTTACGACAAGAACGGAGTCAAGGTCAGCCCGTTCCGAGGCGGAGCCCAGACGATGAACTACCCGGAGAGGGTTATGGGTCAGTACGAGGTTTTCAAGAATACCGTAGAGAAATAGACTCTCCCTACCTGACCCGGATGGTCTTTGATGGTTGGATCCTGCTTATGAAGTGGCAAGGGATCAGCAGAATCGCCATTATCGCGATAAAGGAAATCACATCTGCCGCCAATATACTCCACCAGGAGATGTCTATCGGAACATAGCTTATGAAATAGTTCTCGGGATTAAGCCTGATAAAATGGAAATGCTTCTGCAACAGACAAAAGGCTATTGCCAACACATTTCCAATTGCAAGTCCTGTCAGCACAATCCTCGCGCTCTTTGCCAGGAAGACCTTCTTAATTCCGGAGTTTTTCATTCCGAGAGACTTGAGCACCCCTATAGAAGAAATATTCTCAAACAGGATAATCAGCACACAACTTATCATGTTGAATGCACTCACGGCGATCATCAGAACCAGGATTATCAGCACGTTCATATCCAGAAGCCTCAGCCAGTCCACCAGGTTTCCCATATCATCATAGGCTCCTGAGACACGTGGAAGATTCTCCCCCTCAAAACTTCTGTAGACAATATCCCCTATCTGAACCCTGCGGCTAGGATAATCCTTGTCACTATGGTCTGTAAACATTATCTGATATGCGCTTGCGCGGTCTTCCTCCCATCCGTTCAAACCATTTACCAGCTTCTTGGAACAGATCACATAGAACTTGTCCAGATTCTCCAGGGAAGAAGAGAACAGTCCCAGAATCTTGAGCCGGCGCACCTTAACGTTCTGTCCAACAAAATAGAATGTTGCCTTGTCACCGACATTGAATCCGAGCAGATCTCCCAATTTCCCGGACACATAGCATCCATCCTCAGCAAACAGGGTATCCACTCCCTTGAGCATCACTCCCTGGATATCCTCCTCTGTCTTTATCATTCCAGGCCTGTAACTTACCCCCAGAACCTCGGAAACATAGGGTATTGAAAGGATTTCTTCCCGGGCAGAAAGAGGGGGCAGGGAATACTCGTCAGCATTAATATAATCAGAACCTCCAGACGGTAAAAGAACCGAAACATTCACATCTCCTGCAAATGCCGCCATCTTTTCCATCATCTGGCTACGAAACCCTCTGGAAACAGATATCGCGATGATAATGACCATTATGCTTAGCGCAACAGACAGGACGGCAATGACATTACCAAGAGAGGAAAGCCCCTTCTCCCCTCTACTTCCTATCCTGTTCGCGATAAACCAGCTCAGTCTCATCCAAAAAGAAAAAAATTCTTAAATTTGCATTCCCAACGCGGAAATAGCTCAGTTGGTAGAGCATCAGCTTCCCAAGCTGAGGGCCGCGGGTTCGAATCCCGTTTTCCGCTCCACTTCACAAAGATAGTAATTATTGATTTTGCTTGCCGGACGATTCCCTTGGAAGAATGAGATTCAGCAAGATTCCAATCAGCGATGAAAGGGCCACACCGCTCAGGGTAAAGGTTCCCGAATTAATCGCAACACCACCGATTCCTGTAGTAAGCATGATTCCTGCAATTACAATGTTGCGGGAACTGTTGAAATCAACCTTGTTGATCATCAAGTTCTGGATACCTACAATTGCAATGGAACCGAAAAGCAACAGCATTATGCCACCCAGTATCGCAGTCGGAATGCTCAGGAGAAAAGCCCCAAGTTTCCCCATCACGGAGAACAGTATAGCGGTAATTGCCGTTATTCTCAGCACTTGAGGGTTGGTAACACGGGTAATTTCGATAGCACCCGTTACCTCGCTGTAAGTCGTAACAGGAGGACCTCCTACCAGAGAACCGAATAGAACGGCAAGGCCATCGCCGAGTAAAGTGCGGTGAAGGCCTGGTTTATGCACAAAATCCTTCCCTACCACCTGACCAATGACATAAATGTCTCCCACATGCTCGATTATAGAACAGAAAGCTATCGGTATCATGCAGAGGAAAGGCTCCCAGGCAAACTGTGGCATCTGCCAGTGTTCTATGTTCTGTGGAAGAGAGATCCATTTGGCGGACAGTATGCCGGAATAATCCACCTTGCCAAGACAGATAGCTACGATGTAACCGACAAGTACTCCGGAAATAATAGGTATCAGTTTCATCAGCCCCCTGCCGAATATCATAACCACCACAGCCACAGCCAGGGCAATTATCGCGAGCAGCCAGTTCTCCTTGGCCATATCAACAGCCGAAGGAGCAAGAGACAGGCCTATCAGCATAATCGTAGGGCCCACAACCACAGGCGGAAAGAATCGGTCCAGGAACTTGGTTCCCCTCAGTTTAACCAGCAAAGACACTATCAAATAAACCAGCGCGACACCAATGAAGGCTGTCAATGTTCCACCCATTCCCCATTTCTGGGACGCAAGTAGAATTGGAGGAATATAGGCAAAGCTGCTGCCAAGAAAGACAGGAACAAGCCCCTTGGTAACCAAATGGAAAATAAGAGTACCACAACCAGCTGAAAACAATGCCGTCGCAGGATCCATTCCAACCAGAAGCGGAACAAGAACGGTTGCTCCAAAGGCCACAAATAGAAACTGGACGCCTACAACTATCTTCTTCCTCGGCGACAGGCTGTCAATGTCAAGCTGATTGTCTTTCACTGATTATTAAAAGAGCCCTTTGTACTTACAAAGATAGCAAATAATAAATGGCAACTAAACAATAAGGCTAATTTGATATCGGTCTTTCTATCTTGTTTTCGTTAATGACATCAATAGCCTTTTTGAATCCCCTGTCAGCGGCAGCGAACAAATAACGTACGGCCATCTCGCGGTTTTTCTCAACACCGAGCCCGTCATGATAGCAAATGGACAAATGATACATAGAATCCGGTTCTCCTTTTTCAGCCGCTTTTTTAAACTATTTGAATAATCTTATTCTCGTATCCGGTTATAGGCATAAATTGTAAATTAAAAATTTGATAATAATAGAAAAATAGTTACTTTTGATTCTATGACAACATTAAAAGCAATAATTGAAAGTCTTGAGAACAACTATTCGGCTTATATAGAGAAGTTGGATGGTGTTGTGGCGACAGGGTCAACAATCGCTGAGATAAAGGCTAATCTTCTGGATGCGGTGGATGATTACATCGAAACCTGCAAAGAGAATGGAATCAACATTCCAGAAGAGCTGCAGGGAGAATATAATATTGAGTTTTCAATGGATGTCAAATCCTTGCTTAATCTATACGATAAGATATTCTCTAAGTCTGGGCTAGAGAGGCTTTCTGGCATAAACCAAAAACAATTGTGGCACTATGCAAACGGGAAGTCCGTTCCAAGACGTGCACAGGCACTGAAGTTGGAAAATGCCTTGCACCGGTTGGGAACGGAGTTGATGTCAATCACACTGTAAAAGAAAAATGTAATACGCCCCTTAGGTTTTAGTTAGTCTAACTTGGAATCTAGTTATCCAATACCGGACGTATGTTTTTGCCACCTATGCGGTAATCTGTAGTAATAGGCAGTTCGCTGCTGTATCTGTAACCAGAATTGAAATAGAGCATCAGTGCCAAGGATCCGTGATGAACCTCTGATGTCCAGTAATGGCCGCCTCCGCCTTCAAGGGTCATTCCCTTGAAGCTAGTTTCAGGAAGAAACAGTTTATTCCCGTTTTTCTTGCTGGTAAACCAGAATCCCTTGATTCCGTTTGACTCGGTAACATATTCCTTGGTACAGTTATTCATCAGCTCTTCAAATTCCGCTTTTGTGGGCATACGCCATTTGCCTCCGAGTTTAACATGAGCGGCATCATCTGAAGGTTCTAGGCGCAAGATGTTATCAACAATACCAGCATTTGGCCTGTTATTGTACTTTGTCAGAATTTTCTGATCGCTATCATACCATTTGTAGTTTTCCCAGGTATAAGATGTCTTTGGCTCTGTCTCGCCCCAGGCATAATGATCCCCTTTGCTAAGCAATGAAAGTGCGCCGAGGTTCCGGTCCGCCCACTTGACAGACAGCCCCATATCCACGATACTGCAGACTTCCACCTTGACTCTGCATACGGCCGTCTTTCCGCCGCTAGCCGCCGTAATGTCAGCACTTCCCAAGGATAGCGCCGTTACAACTCCTTTTTCAGAGACAGTTGCAACGGAAGGATTGGACGAAAACCATATAATATCCTTATTTGTAGCCTCCTTCGGCAAGACTGCCGCTTTAAGGGTACGGGTATCGTTGAGTCCCATTGTAATGTTGTCATTTTCCAGGCTAACCGAAGACACGGGAACATATACGACAACATTGCAGACGGCAGACTTTCCGGAACAGGAGACCGTAATGGAAGCATCCCCCGCAGAAACTGCGGTTACAGTCCCTTCTGAGGACACTGTAGCCACAGACGGGTTTGAAGATGACCACACTACATTCTTGAGAACCGCATCCGAAGGAGAACATCCCACGGAAAGCTTCTTGGAAGCCCCTACTTCAAGCTTCAGATTTCCAGGAGAAACGCTTATCGAAGCAAGATGCGCTGAACCGTCTTTGGAACAGCTCACCCCAAAAAGCAGCAAGAGAGCCGTCACTGACAAGACAGCCAATCTTCTGCCTATTCCAAATATGTTCGTCAAAATCATTTCCTTCAAGATAAAAGTTTTATTACTTTTTATTCTCTTTGCGGCGTTTCTTTTCTGCGCGGAGGAGGTTGAGCTCCCTTCCGGTCTGGCCGGCTACGGAGGTGTTTTCCTCAGCTCTTCTCACAAGGTATGGAACAACGTCCTTTACCTTGGCGTAAGGAACATACTTGGTAACGTTATAGCCCTCGTGGGCAAGGTTGAAGGAGATGTTGTCGCTCATTCCAAGAAGCTGTGCGAAATGGATTCTAGGATCGTTGTGGGCAAGACCCTTCTCATCGATCAGCTTGGCAAGGAGTCGGTTGCTCTCCTCATTGTGGGTTCCCATAAAGAGCTCGAAATGATCCAGATGGTCCATGACAAACTTGACACCGGCATTGTAGTTGGCATCGGTTGTAGGCTTATCCTTGCAGATAGGATCTGGATAGCCCATAGCGGCAGCCCTGGCCCTTTCTTCTTCCATATAGGCACCACGCACGAACTTGATACCTGCAATGTAGTTGTTCTTGACAGCATCTTCGTAGATTTTCTTCAGATAAGGCATACGGTCGTGGCGGTACATCTGAAGGGTGGCGAAGATGATAGCCCTTTTCTTGTTGTAGAGCCTCATCATCTCGTCTGTCTGGGCGTCGATGGCATCCTGGAAGCAGTAATCCTCCGCATCGATGATGAGCCTTACATCGTTGTCATAGGCTCTCTTGCAGAATGCGGCAAATCTCTCCTGGTAAGCCTTGAATTCCTTCTCCTCCTCAGCGGTCAGAGGCTCTCTCTTCTCGGAAGCCTTGGCAAGAAGTTCATCGGTGATGATGGTGCTTGGCTTGAAAACGGCGTATGCAAGAGAAGGGTTGCCCTTTGCAAAGTCTATGGAACGCATTGTCTCCTCGAAGGTGTACTGGATGCCCTCAGGAGTCTGCTTGCCTTCGGCAGAAAAGTCTAGAGTGGACTTTACGTTGAAACTCTTCAGATGATCGATGGTCTTCTTGCAGTCTTCCAGAGTCTCACCGCCTACAAACTGCTTGTAAAGAGTTGGTTTTACGGCCCAGCCGATAGGGAAACCTATCTTGAGCGCAAGGTTGGAGGCGCCTTTGAGGAACTTTACCATTCCGGGCCTCTTGATTGTATTGAAAAGCAACAGCGCATTCTTCAGTTCAGACTTGCTCTTGGATGAGAATGCAACCTCAAGATTGTTAAAATCTACCATAATGGTTATGTCTTAGTGTGATTCGTTGTCTTATTTGAGTTTCACAAGAGTGTCGAGAACCATCTTTATCAGCTTTTCGATGTAAGGATGGTAGTCTGTGATGGCCTCCTTTGCATATCTGTTTGCAATGATGCAGCAAACGGTGATTGCCTCATGGCCCATCTCCTTGGCAAGGCCGGCGATGGCGCTGCCTTCCATCTCGTAATTAGTTACTTTATAGCCCTTTGCCGCAAAGCTCTCGAACTTGGCGTTCATCTTTGGCATCGCCAGGCCAAGACGCAGGACACGACCTTGAGGACCGAAGAAACCAGGAGCGGAAATGGTCATTCCCTTTACGGTTTTTCTCTGGAAAGCCTTGATGAGCCTCTCGGAGTTTCTTACGATGTAAGGTCTCGGAAGGTTCGGGTCCCAGCCCATATGCTCAACAAGGGCGTTTTCGATTTCCTTGTCGGTGACACTGTCGCGGTTGGCATACCAGTTTACAAGTCCGTCGCAACCAATGGAATAGTGGCTCAGAACAAAAGATCCCAGAGGAATCTCAGGCTGGAGGGCACCGCTGGTTCCGATCCTTACAAGGGTGAGGCTGCGCTTCTGCTCCTTGATCTTGCGGGTATTGAAATCGATGTTAGCAACGGCATCCAGCTCGTTCATAACGATGTCTATGTTATCCGTTCCGATACCGGTTGAAAGAACGGTTATCCTCTTGCCTTTATAAAGTCCGGTCGTGGATACGAACTCGCGGCTCTGCTTGGTAAACTCTATGGCGGTCATGTGCTTGGCTATCATGGCAACTCGGCCAGGATCCCCTACAAGGATCACCGTATCAGCAAGTTCTTCAGGACGGAGATTAAGATGATATATGGAACCGTCGGCGTTAAGAAGCAACTCGGAAGCCGCAATCTTTTTTGATTTTGAAGTTTTCATATGGTTAGCATTATAATTTTCTCAAAATTAGTAAAAAATTATAAATTTGCCTCGATGAAAAAGATAAATTACCTGACACTGATACTGGCTACAGCAGTTCTGCTTGCAATAATGCTGTTCGGCGAAATCTACAGGGCCTATCCTCCATTCCTGGTGCTGACAATAGTGGCGTTCGGGATTTCTCTGGTAAACCTGTTCCTTATCCACCACAAGAAAATCCAGATCAGACTCTGCGTCTACAGTTCAATCATCCTTCTGGCTTATCAGGTGTGGATAGTCTGGCTTTTGTGGTTCTCGGATATCAAGGTTGTCAGGTTCCCGGTTTCAACCATATTCCCGATAATCTGCGTGATTCTCAACATTATCGTTATAGGCATTCTCAGAAAAGCGATTGCAGCTGAGGAATTCATGAAAATCCTGCGCAAGGACAAGAAGAACGGGAAACTCCCTAAGAAGGGCTGATCACTCGGCCATAGTATAGGTCAAATCCTTGAAAACAAGATTTTTCTCGGCGACTGTTCCCCTATGCCAGCTTTTGCCGTTTTCCTTGCTTTTTACACGGAAGGAGAACTGGTAGTGCAAATAGCCGTCTGCAGAGATGGAATCGACACTCTCGATTCTGACCTTATCCACAGATTCCGGTAGATGTATATTCTCTTGCGAGGAATAGATCTCGCTGTTAAGGATGCGTCTTAAATCATTTTCCCTCAAGGAAACCTTCGTGTCTCCAATAAGTGAAAGATAAGCTGCAAGACCCAGCCATCCGGCGATGAACAGTCCGAAAAGCCACATCCCCCATCTTTCTGTTTTGTTGAACCGACTCTCCATCTGCTTAATCAAATACTCCCGACACGAATAAGACAATCCACATGACAAATCCCAGGACAGTGCTCCAAATCAAAACAATACGGGTTGACTCCGATTTGCGCTCAGCTCTTTCATAATCCTTGTTCTTGAATGCAAGGTGGGACTGGAGACCGAAGATTATCGCCAGGATAGCAAGCGGAGAGCAGCAGCAAAACGTAAGCGCAAGACTCCAAAGTAAATATATTGGAGGCTGTATCTCCTTTACCGGAGCGGGAGAAGCTTCAAAGTTGAACTTCCCATAGTCCGGCCTGGAGTCATTGCGGGGCAGGGAGGCATGGCAAATCCTGCACTCCTTGCTACCCGGATCATTTGCAGCTCCGCATTCCTGGCAAAAAATCTTCATTTCCTATAGGTTTTTCTCAGGATAAAGGCTATCCCACCAGGAAGGATCGTCTTTCAGATACTTCTGGAACCAAGCCATAATGGTGTTGCTCCACTTGATTCTCTTGCCGTATTCCAGAATCCAGTGGTTTTCTCCCTTCACTTCCACGAAAGCGACTTCCCTGCCCAGAATCTTCAGGGCGGTGAACATCTGGATACTCTCGATGTGAGGCACGTTGGTGTCTGCAGAACCGTGAAGCAGAAGCAGCGGAGTGTGGATCTTGTCCGCGTTGAAAAGCGGAGAATGCTTTGTGTACATGTCCGGATTGTTCCACGGATAGCTCTCGGCGCTGGCAACGTGGCCGTAGGAATATCCCCAATAGCCTTCTCCCCAGTAACTTGCAATGTTGCTTATTCCGGCATGGGAAACGGCACAGGCGAAGATGTCTGTCTTGGTCTGCAGGTATTGTGTCATGAATCCGCCGTAGCTTGCTCCGATGCAGCCGATCTTGTCGCGGAGAACAAACGGATGGGCATCGCAGAACTTCTTCACGCCCTCAATTATATCGTCAGCCACATAATCGCCCCAGGTCTCCACGTGGCGGGCGGAGAACTTCTGGCCGAAACCTATGGCCCCGCTTGGCTGGATCACATAAACGACATAGCCCAGAGAAGCATAGTACTGCTGAGGGTAACGGCTTTCAAGAGAGCGGGTTGTAGGAGTGCATCCACCATAGTAGTTGACAATCATCGGATACTTCTTCTCAGGATCGAATCCGGGAGGAAGATAGAACCTTCCCTGAATCTCGTCGCCGAGGCGGTTGGTGAAACTCCAGGCCTTGCACTCGCCCATTATCACGTCTTCATACTTGTCTGCGGAAACATCTTCCAGCAGATAGTCCTTGTCTTTCTTTACGTCCTTGATGTAAAGTTTTGATGGAGATGACGCTCCGCCACCCACATAGCACATCGTCTGGCCCTTTTCAGGCAGGTTCCAGGAAGTCACGACCTCAGGCATCTGGCTCAGTTTGCGGCTTTTGCCCGTCTTCGGGTCAAAAGTGTACAGAGTCTTGAATTCGCCTTCTGTAACTCCGGCATAGATCTTTCCGTCATTGCGGTTCCACACCACCCCGTCTATTGAAGGGTCAAAGTTCCTGGTAAGGCATCTTGCGCTGCGGCTGGCTATGTCAAATATGTACATCTGGATATCGTACATATTCGGAGTCTGGCCAGGGGTCATGTTGCCGATGCCGCCGAAGGTCTCCGGAGAACCCAGAACCAGAAGGCTCTTGGCATCTGGCGAGAACATCGCCCTGGAAAGGAAACCGTCGCCTTTGATAATTGTGTCTACAGCCCAGGTCTCAAGGTCAACGATGCAGACATCTGTGCTGTGGGACGGCCTCTTCTGAACCTGAAGGTTCCTTATTCCCACAAGCATATATCTGGAATCATCTGAAATATCCATAGGATAGACAGATTTGCTGCCGAAAGAGAGTCTTCTGAGACTGCCTGTTTCAAGGTCGTAATAGCTCATGTAGGTGCGGTCTCTCCAGCCCGGCTGCCTGTCATCCGGATCCAGAATCTGGTAAACGTTCTCGTCTTCCTTAGGGCCTTCTGATTCCTCGGCGATAATCATGAACTTCATGTTAGGAACGAGGAATATGTTTCCCTTTGGCAGGTTCTCGGCGACCAGTTCGTCAGCTCCGCCCGGCGTGGCTTTCCAGAGCTTGCGGTTACCGTCCACAGTCTCATACCAGGCGTACTCGTTTCCGCCGTTGAGCCAGAAGATGCCGCCCTTTTCCCTGAGGACTTTCCCGGTGGCGACTTCCTTAAGCTGAGTCTTGCGGGTGCTCTTGGCCTTGCGGTCTGTATCTGAAGTGTTTACGATTATAAACTGACCATTTTCGGAAATGCTTGCATTCCCCATCTTCTCGCCGTAAAGGACCTCGTCCATCCCGAAGAAATGCTTCGGAGAAAGACTCCAGGCAATCTCGCTGTCTGATTTGAGAGTTACGAAAAGGGAATCCTTGCCCTCTCCGTCGCTGAGCACCTTGATGTCTATGCGGTGCTGCCTCGGATCCAGTTTGAGCCCCTTTAGCGGACTTTCCTTGCCGTCCAGGTATGCCTTGTAGTTCCCGGCTCCCTTTATCTCCACATCCACCTTCCTGAAATCCAGGTCGTTGATAAAGAAGGAGAATACCCCTACGCTCTTGCCTTCACAGGCCGGGACCGCACCCGCCGGGACTTCTGATGTCTGCCTGCCTTTAAGCGGAGCGGCGTCCATAAGGCTCTTGGCATCGAAAGCCTTTCCTTTGGCATCCTTGGTCTCGAACAGTGGAGAAGATACCTTGTAAGGTCCGGCGTAATTGAACCTGTCCACCACCGTGCTTGTCTTCTGTGAATATGAAACCGGGGCAACCAGCAGCAGTACTGCAGCAAACAAAGCTTTATTAATGGTCATATCGCGATAATGATTACTGTATTTCTATTCCGTGTTCTGAAGCCTCTTTCCTGACTCTTTCCATATAAGATGAGAACCACTCGTCATAAGAAGCCTTGTATTTCGGGTTCTTCTTGAGCATCTTCTGAAGATTAGAGATGTTGTCGAGATAGATGCCGACCTCTTCCGGGTTTTCACTGAATATGGTGCCTTTGTCATATGTCGGGACAAAGATCTCTACCTCCTCCAGCAATTTGTCTATGCCGCTGCCGTCAAGTTCCTGGAAATGCTTGATCTGGCCGGCTATGTATTTGCGGGCTTCTTCTGTCTCCCTGGTTGGGGTGGCACTTTTCCAGATAACGTCATTTATGTACCAGTCATCACCTTTGAATTCAAGAAGCAAAGTGTATCTGAATTCGTAGCAAGGAGGATCCTCGTAGAAAAGGTCAGCCTCCGCCTGGGTGTCGGATTTCATCCTTATCTGTTCAATGGAAAGGCTCCTTTCGTCCGGACTGCACACGTCAAAGACTTTTCCGCTCCACTGGAAGTCCATATACACGTCATTAGCTATGTGTTTCAGACAATCTATCTCCCTGTACAGGCCGAGCAAGGTGTCCGTATAGAAAAGAGGCCTTTCTTTCAGGCCTATATGTTCAGTCTTCATCATTTGCTCCACCCTCTGCTTGACATACTTGGCTACATGTTTATCAGGTCCTTGGGCGGTCTTTCCGTTGTTTTTGCAGGAAATTGCGCAGACGGCAAGACAAAGGGCTGCGCATGCAATGATTTTTGTTGCTTTCATATCGATTCCAATAATTTCTGCAATTTAGCAAAACTATTTGAATTATCTTTGACAAAGAAAATCACCAGACAAATGAAAAAATTATTCATACTTGCAGTTCTCTGCCTGAGCGCCACACTCTTGGCGGGAAATGTCTCTTATTCACAGCACAGGGCAGACAAAGAAACCTTCAATATCCCGATAGATACTTCAGGACAATACATTTTCAGTGTAAACACCTGTCCTGGAGAGGATTGTTCCACACAGATGAACGTGAGCTTCGCCGCAGACAGAAACATCTCCGAATGTTATGTCTATCTGGTTTCCAGCCGCAAGAAGCGCTCGGCCGGTGGCTACAGGCTTCTTCCGTCAGAACTGACGCTCTGCACTGTTTACGACAGCATCTATTCCAAGAAGGCCAACGGGGAGAATTTCTACGAAGATGCCGTCTTCCACAAATTCAGCTGTTCTTTCAAGAACCTCAAGCCCGATACCCGGTACGACTACTGGATCGTAGGTGTCTATAAGGATGATTACCAGATACAGCGCTATGTATCCTCCACAACCAGCACCTTCACCACTGCCGGAAGGAAGGAATGGAGCGCCTGCATAATCTCCGACTACCATAGTTACCCTCCGCTGCCAAAGAGGTTGGTCTCAGCGATGAATATGGTAAAGACCGTGAACTCCTATGCCGAAGGCAAAAACAAACGCGGATTCGACTGGGTGCTTCATCTTGGAGATGTGTGCGCCTGGGGCGGGAGCTGGTCTTTCTGGAAAGAGATGTACAGCCAGGATGCTTTCAGAAGCTTTATGTGGGCGGGGCTTAACGGCAACCACGACAACATGTCCAGGAAATACCAGCTGACCAACCAGTACTTCAAAAACGCCACGGCCAACCCTCTCAACGGATATGAAGGAGAAGAAGGAGTATGCTACCACTTCACTTACGGCAACACCCTGTTCGTGATGCTTAACAGCGAAAGCATGAGAGACAGCACCGGTCTTGCCAAAGCCCAGGAGTGGGCCCGCAAAGTCCTCAAAGAGAGTGATGCCAAATTCAAGGTTGTGTGCGAACATTATCAGTGGTTCTTCGGTGAAAACGGCAAGACCAGCCAGTACAGGCGCTGGAAAGACCTGTTTGAAGAATGCGGAGTGGATCTGGCACTCGGTGCCAACAACCACATCTATGTCAGAAGCCAGAATCTCCCGACACTGTATATCCAGACTCCGTCTTCAGACAATGAAAGAGGAATGGAGATGGGAGAACTCACCCACAATCAGGACATAATAGCAAAACGCTGGACGGAAGGCGGCAGGACAATCGGAGCCATGCTCATGGAGGTCGACAAGCATTCCATAACCCTAACCCTGCTGGACAGAGATGGAAAAGTCGTGGATTCTGCTGAGATAAGGAAATGAAAAAGACACTATTACTTGCTTTCACATTTGCAGTGAGCCTTGCGGCCTGCTCGAAAAATTCTTTGGAGCCAGCGGAGGAAAATGTCACTCCGCCATCCAAAGACACTGTTTTCATTAACCTGCCAAAGGATTCTTGCGACAATTATTTTTACAGCGTCAATACCTGTCCGGGAGATGTGTGCTCCTCAGGGATTAATGTCAGCTGGGGCGTAAGAACCAACTCGGAATACTGCGTGGTTTATCTTATGGACGAGACCGGGAAAACCATCCGTCAAACCAAACTTCCGGCGTCAAAAGCCGAAATGTGCACGGTTTATGACGGCATTTATTCCAAGAAGGCCAATGGAGAAAACTTTTACGAGAGTGCCAGGTTCCTCAAGTACAGCTACACACTTTCGCCTTTGGCATCAAACACAAAATACTCATATAGAATAACATCCTCCTGGATGGATCCTAAGGGTCGCAAAGTTACCGCCACCTCTGATACATATCATTTTACGACAGCAGGGGCAGATAGGTGGAGTGCTTGCGTCATTTCAGATTTCCACAGCTACCCTCCCCTTCCTCTCAGGCTTTCCTCAGCGATGAAGATGGTGGAAACCGTAAACAATTATGCCAAGGGACAGAACGGAAAGGGCTTTGACTGGGTACTCCACCTGGGAGACGTTGTGGCCTGGGGCGGAAGCTGGTCTTTCTGGAACATAATGTATCGCGAAAAAGCTTTCAAGAACTGGATGTGGGCCGGGCTGAACGGCAACCACGACAATATGACAAGGCAGAGCGTACTGAGCAACAAGTTCTTCAAATATGCCACGGCCAATCCTCTGAACGGCTACTCCGGAGAGGAGGGTGTGTGCTACAGTTTCACATACGGGAACACTCTGTTCGTGATGCTCAACAACGAAGACATGTCAACCGCCTCAGGTCTTGCCAAAGCTCAGGATTGGGCACGTAAAGTGCTAAAACAAAGCACGGCCAGATTCAAGGTCGTATGCGAGCATTACCAGTGGTTCTATGGTTCAAGCGGAAGCACATCCCAGTATTCACGATGGAAAGACCTGTTTGACGAATGCGGAGTTGACCTGGCTCTGGGAGCCAACAACCATATCTACGTGAGAAGCCACAAGCTAAATAATACCGTATATATCCAGACCCCTTCTTCCGACAATGAAAGAGGGCAGGATCCTATCGGCGAACTGGAATACAATCAGGATAAGATTGCCTTCAGATGGAACGAGGGGCCTAAAACAGTCGGCGCCCTGCTGATGGAAGCAGACAACGACAAGATAAAAGTTACGCTTCTTGACAGAAACGGTCAAGCTAAAGATATGGTGACAATAAGCAAGTGACGGTATTTACTGCTTCTTGATGCAATACTTGCTGATAACGCTGTAAGCTTCCTCTACGCCCAACTCCCCTGCCTTACTCATATCCAGGCATCCTTTTTCACTGTCTTTCAGATAAATAAGGACAAGTCCCCTATTGTAATAAGCCTCAGACAGATTAGGATAGAGCTGAATAGCCTTAGTGTATTGGAGTATGGCTTCCGGAAGGTCTGAAGACAAGGTGTACAGGTTTCCCAGATTGTAATAGGAATATGGGAATTCAGGCATAAGGGCCACAGCTTTCTTCATATCGTGGATGGCAGCCGTATAGTCGTAGGTTGAGCGGTTCTCGTTGACCCTGGCCCTTGCTGTTCGGGAATTATCCAGCGAGAGGACCTGGACGTTCTGCTCCATGGACGAAATGAAGTCTATCATCTCTGCCTGCAGTGCCCCCCGGTTTATGTAGAAGAACGGATTCTCCGGCTGAAGGTTCACCGCCTTGTCATAATCTCCGAGAGCCTCGTTGTAGCGGTTCTGGGAGTCATTTGCAAGAGCCCTGGAGAAATAAACCAAAGCGTCTATGGCCTCATCCCTTTCAGCCATCTTGGATATGACCTTGCTAAGGGAATCCCGCTGCCGCTTCTGGTCGCGGTCAAGTTCCTGGGAATCATAAGAGTGCCTTACCGCCTCAAGGTTCGAGGCAACCGGAAGATCCTCTATGAAGTTCTCCATCTTAATGGACTCATATTTGCCGTCCATAGCCATCCTTTCCGGACGTTTTTCGGCCAGGTTGAACTTGAACAGGGGCTTTAGCTGGATATCGACATCCCTGTACTGAAGGAGCTCGTTGTTGGAAAAGTCACGCTTTGCAAAGTCGGACTCCAGGGATATCATCTGGTCGAATCTCTTTGTGGTGTCTGCAAATATCTGGGCTGAAACGCTATCCCTTGTCTTGTAGCGATATTCCTTGACCTTTTCCTTTGCGATCTCCTCATCCCTTCTGGCAGAGTTATACTGTCCAAGCCTGGCCTTCGCATAAGCCCTGTTCATATAAGCCTTTGCAAAGTCCGGATAGAGGTTTATGCACTGGGAGTAATCGTCCATCGCATCTCTGAAACGGTTCATCTGCAGGAACACCGCCGCACGGTTGAAATAAGCCAGTACATTCTGGGGATTTACGGCAATCACCCTGTCGTAATCATCCAGAGCATTGTCAAAATCCCCTATCTGAGAGCGTATCAATGCCCTGTTGTAAAGAGTGAGCGCATTACCCGGTTCATAAAGGAGAACCTTGTTCAAATCGTCCAGCGCACCGTTGATATCTTTCTTCTCATACAGAATTATCGCACGGTTAAAGTAGGCGAAGGTATTTGCCGTATCCAGCCTTATAGCATGATCAAGGTCTTTAAGCGCAAGAGAGTCGCTTCCCTGCATGAAATAAATCCTCGACCTTCTGATATAACCTTCGGGATCGCTGATATTCAAACTAATAGCCTTATTGTAATCATCCAGCGCCCTGAGAGTGTCGCCGAGGAAAGTATATGCCGCGCCTCTGTTCAGATAGGCGTCCGGCTCCTTTCCGTCCTGACGGATGAACTTGTTGAAGTCTTCCACGGCCTTCTCGAACTGCTGGGAAAGGAAATATGTCACTCCCCTGCTGAAATAAAGGCCCGTGTAGCTCGGCCTCAGGTCCACGGCTTCTTCAAGGTCTTTGAGCGCCGCCTCGTACTTTCCCGTACGGCTGAGGGTAATAGCCCTGTAATGATATGCCGGAGTATACAGTGGATTCAGGCTCAGCGATTTGTCAAAATCCCGCTCCGCACCTATGAAATCTCCAAGGTTGTACTTAGCAATGCCCCTGAAAAAGTATGCGTCATAAAGCGTGGAGTCTATCCTGACCAGCGTGTTGAAATTGTCTATCGCCGAAGAATACTTTCCGTCAATCAGAAGCTGCCTCCCCCTCAGGAAGAACTGGTCGATGTCATACTGAGCAAAGCCACGGACTGGCGCCAGGCAAGCAAGCAACCAAAGAACAAGACCTATCGCAAAACTTCTTTTCATCATAATGACATCCATACAAAGATAATGCTAATCGCGGAAAAAAGTCCTAACTTTGTCAAATATGCAATCTGTGTCAAGAAATATGTTTTTCAGGCTTATGTTTATTGCTGGATTCATTCTCCTGCTGACGGGCAATTTGTCCGCTCAGGAAAATTATTCCGTATCAAAAGCCCAGAAACTGATTTCAAAGCAGAGTCTGAAGAATACCATGACTTCTTTGACGGATCCTCTTCTCAAGGGAAGGGAAAGCGGAACGGAAGAAATTAAAAGAAGCCTGAATGTAATAACAGATGCTTTCTTCGACGCAGGAGTGGGAATGAGGGGAGAGTCATACCTGTATGGTTTCTGGTACTGGAAAGGAAATGAAAGAGCACTGGGAATCAATGTAATAGGAATTATTCCGGCAGATTCTTCAGTAGCATCGCCTAAGACACTGGTAATTGGCGCACATTATGACGGCCTGGGAGTTCTGGGTGGAAGGATTTATCCCGGAGCGGACAACAATGCCTCTGGAGTTGCGGCCCTGATTGAGGTGGGAAAGGCACTGGCTGCACTTGCTTCGGAAGGAAAACATCCAAAGTTCAACATCTGCCTTGTGGCTTTTGACGCAAAGCAACTTGAGTTTCTGGGAAGTTCAAAATTCCTTACGGAACAGACAGCTGACAAATCTTCCATATCGCTGATGATAAACCTGGACCAGATCGGGACAACCCTTGCACCGCCAAAAGAAGCGGAGACAGGAGGACTGCTGCCTAAGAACTATCTGTTGTTCCTTGGTATGGACAATGCAGATGAATCTGTCAAGAAATGCTTTTTGGAAGCCAACAGTGAAGATAAGCCTATAGTGCTGGATTTCACCTGTTACGGTAACAAGAAGGTCCACGATATGCTATATGAGATGGGAGACCAGGTTTCCTTCCGGGATGCAGGTATACCGGCCATCGTGATAACCAGCGGAGTGCATAAATACACCAACAAGACTTCAGACGATATCGGGATTATAAACTTCAATGCCCTGACCGAAAGATGCAAGTTCATTTTCAGGGCGGTGTGCAATATCGCAGGTATGTCAGAGTAGAAAGATAAGAGAGATGGATTTCAAGTTAGATTCAAGATACAAGCCAACGGGAGACCAGCCGGAAGCCATTGACGCCATTGTACGGGCTGTCGAGGATGGGGAGAAAGCCGTTACGCTGCTCGGAGTAACGGGAAGCGGCAAGACATTCACCATGGCAAACGCCATAGCGAGGCTTGGGCGTCCTGCTCTGATACTCAGCCACAACAAGACTCTGGCCGCACAGCTGTACGGAGAGTTCAAGGCATTCTTTCCGGAGAACGCGGTGGAGTATTTCGTATCCTACTACGACTATTACCAGCCGGAGGCTTATATCCCTACCACAGACACTTACATCGAAAAAGACCTCAGTATCAACGATGAGATAGACAAACTCAGGATTGCGGCATCGGCGGCGCTGCTTTCGGGAAGAAGGGATGTGATTGTAATATCCTCCGTATCTTGCCTTTACGGCATAGGCAATCCGGCGGATTTCCACGCCAATACGATAACCGTGAAGGTGGGTGATGCCATAGCCAGGAATTCTTTCCTTTATAAGCTGGTGGACAGCATGTACTCCAGAAGCGACGTGGAGTTCAAACGTGGAACTTTCAGGGTGAACGGAGACAGCGTGGACATATACCTGGCATACGGAGAAGAGGGAGCAAGGATAGTTTTCTTCGGGAACACCGTGGAGGAGATTGAGATATTCGACCCTGTAAGCGGAACAACCAAGGAGTATCGCGATGAGATTTCAATATATCCTGCAAACATATTCTCCACGACCAAGGAAAGGATGGCCCTGGCTGTAAAACAGATACAGGATGACTTGGTTCTCAGGTACGGATACTTTATGGATATTGGAAAGAATCACGAAGCCAACCGCCTCAAGCAGAGGGTGGAATACGACCTCGAGATGATAAAGGAACTGGGATGGTGCCCCGGAATCGAAAACTACTCCAGGTACTTTGACGGAAGGCCGGCTGGAACAAGGCCATTCTGCCTGCTGGACTATTTCCCGAAAGACTACATAACTTTCATAGACGAGAGCCACGTGACCATACCGCAGATAAGGGCGATGAGCGGAGGAGACCGCTCCAGGAAACAGACTCTGATAGAGTATGGATTCCGTCTTCCTGCCGCTGCCGACAACCGACCGCTCAGGTTTGAGGAATTCCAGGCCCTTACCAATCAGACCGTTTATGTGAGCGCCACTCCGGCAGACTTTGAACTTGAAGAAAGCCAGGGACTTATCGCGGAGCAACTAGTAAGGCCTACTGGTCTTCTTGATCCTCCGGTAATTGTAAGGCCTACAAAGAACCAGATAGACGACCTGATGGAGGAGATTGCCCTCCGGGCAGAAAAGGACGAGAGGATACTGGTCACCACACTTACCAAGAAAATGGCGGAAGACCTTTACAAGTATTTGTCAGGTAACGGGGTAAGATGCAGCTACATCCATTCCGACGTGGATACTATGGAAAGGATCCAGATAATCGAAGATTTCCAGAAGGGACTGTTCGATGTGTTGATTGGAGTGAACCTCCTCAGGGAAGGTCTTGACCTGCCGCAGGTTTCCCTGGTGGCCATACTGGATGCGGACAAGGAGGGATTCCTCAGGAGCACCACCGCCCTTACCCAGACGGCGGGACGCGCCGCCCGTAACCTCAATGGCTGCGTCATAATGTATGCAGATACCATAACCCGCAGCATGAGGGAAACAATTGACGAGACCAACCGCCGAAGAAAGAAGCAGCAGGACTACAACAAAGCCCACAACATCACCCCTACCCAGATTGAAAAGGTGGAAAGGAATGTACTGGGTCGCGACAGAACTTTGGCAGAGATTGCTTCAAGATTCGATGTGCCTGATGCGGAGAGTGTTGCAAACGATCCTGTTCTTTCGTCGATGTCTGACTCAGACCTGAGGAAAAGCATTGACAGCTCAAGGATAAAAATGGAAAACGCTGCTAAGGAACTGGACTTCATAAGCGCCGCCAGATTCCGCGACGAGATGAATGCCCTGAAGGAACTCCTGGCAAAAAGAGGAAAATGAGATGAACAGCGCACTTGTAGAAAAGAGTTATGCCATAGCCCGGGAAGCTTTGGAAGGAAAGGAAAGGGAAAACCACCGTCCTTTCATGGAACATCCTGAGAATGTGGCCAAGATAGTATCTGATGAGATCGGCCTCAGGGATGATGCCGTCTGCGCCGTTTACCTGCACGAGGCCTCAAGGGGCAATGAAGCCCTTCAGGAAAGGCTCCGCAAGGAATTCCCGGCTGACATCATGAATATGGTGGAAGGTCTTAACAACATCTCCAGGATAACTCCAAAGGAAACCCGCCTCCAGGCAGAAAACTACCGCAAGATGATCGTTTCCTACTCCAAGGACCCGAGGGTGACCCTCATCAAGATCGCGGACCGTCTGGAGATTATGCGCAACCTTGGTTTTTTCCCAAAGTCCAGCCAGATGCGCAAACTTACGGAAACCCAGATGCTTTACATCCCGCTGGCCCATCAGCTGGGTCTGTACAAGATCAAGGGAGAAATGGAGAACCTTTACTTCAGATACTCCGATCCCGAGCATTTCCGGGCCATATCAAACAAGCTTCTGGCAACCCGGAAAGACAGGGAGGCTCTGGTAGCGGAATTCCTCCAGCCTCTGGAGAAGAAACTCAAGGAAGCCGGCATTGATTACACCCTTAAGGTCAGGACGAAAACCGCCTGGTCCATCTGGCAGAAAATGCAGCGGCAGGATGTGCCGTTCGAGGGTGTCAGCGACGTGTTCGCCATAAGGTTCATACTGAATGTCCCCCTGGAAAAGGAGAAGGAAGCCTGCTGGCAGGTCTACTCTCTGGTGACTCAGGAATACAAGCCGGACGTCTCACGTCTTAGAGATTGGATATCAAAGCCTAAGGAGAACGGATACGAGAGCCTTCACACAACTGTGGAAAACAAGGATGGTGCCCGTGTAGAGGTACAGATACGTACAGTCCGCATGGATGAAATGGCGGAAAACGGTCACGCCTCCCATTGGAGTTACAAGGGTATCAAGTCCGTCAAGGGACTGGACGAATGGCTGGGAGACGTCAAGAAAGCGTTGGAAACCCCCGGTCTTTTCAGCGACAGCTCCCTGATAAAAGACCTGAACGAGATATTTGTCTTCACCCCTAACGGAGACATCAAGCAGCTCCCGAGAGGAGCCTGTGTGCTGGACTTCGCCTTTGCGATACACTCCAATCTGGGAATGAGCTGCAGCGGCGCAAAGGTCAACGGGAAGGTCAAGTCCATCAGGGAAGAACTCCATACCGGTGATGTGGTGGAGATTATGAGCCGTAAAGACCAGAAACCGTCCCGTGACTGGCTGAACATTGTCATCTCCTCCAAGGCCAGGAGCCACATTAAGAGCAAGCTAAAGGAAGAAGAAGGCAAGATGAGCCGCCTTGGCAGGGAAACCCTGGAACGCAGGATGAAGAACTGGAAGATTGAGCTCACAGACGAAGTCCTGACGAACCTTACCAAGCACTACAAGATGAAGTCCATCGGGGACTTCCTCATCGCGATAAATGACCAGTCTATCAGCCTTCAGGATGTAAAGGACTTCCTTAGCGGAGAAACCCCGCAAAAGGAGGAAAAAGAAGAGAAACAGCCGGCCAAGATGCTGGAAAAGAGCACCCGGGGCCGCTCGGATTATCTTGTCATCAGCGACAAGCTGGACAACATAAGTTTCAAGATGGCACGCTGCTGCAACCCTATCTTCGGAGACGATGTGTTCGGATTCGTCACGGCCACTGGAGGAATCAGCATCCACAGGATTTCCTGTCCTAACGCGGCAAGGCTCATTAGTCATTATCCTTACCGTATCCAGAAGGTCAGATGGAGACAGACATCCACATCCTCCCAGTTCCAGACTGGCCTGAAAGTCATCGGAATCGGAGACGCTTCGATGTCCAACGCCATAATGGAATGCGTGGCAGCCTGCGGAGCCAGCATACGTGCGTTCAGGATAACGGAAAGGCAAAAGGCAAAACTGGAGTTCGTAGCCGAGATGGAGCTTTCCGTCGGGGGAAACTCTCATCTGGACAAAGTAATCTCCGCCCTCAAGAAAATGCGTGAAGTATCTAACGTTATCAGAACTTCTCGGTAACGATATTCTCGCCTTTGTAGATCAGGGTGAATATAGGCCTGTGGTCAGATGCCGTTTTTTCAGGCTGCACCCAGGAAACCATGCCAAGTTCTCCCTTTTCCAGTTTCTTCAGGAAAGACTTTCCGGCACCTCCCTTGTAGACAAGGACGTAATCCAGGGTACGGTTAGGCTCGTCGGAAGGGAAAGTCTTGATCTCATATGCTGACAGGATAGCGAAATCCTCAGCGAGGATTCTCATTTCCATAGAATTAGGTTCAAGGTTAAAGTCTCCTGCCAGGAAGAAAAGCTTTTCTTTCTTGATGCCTTTCTTTGCTATCTGCGCAAGTTTCCTGCAAGAGGCTATCCTGGAATCCTTGTCCAGAGACAAATGGATGCTGCCCAGATAGAAATCCTCAAACTCCAAAAGCAGCAAAACCCTAGGTTCCTCAGTCCCTGGTAGAGGATAATATGTAGACGTAACCGGCGGAATCTTCGTGAGGATGGCATTGCCGTACTTTCCTCCGTCATAATCCATCGCCGAAGCGAAAAAAGCGGCATAATCTCCAGACAACCTGGCGATAGTTTTCGGAGCATCCACTCCTCCTATACGGGCTGTTTCCTTATCAACTTCCTGGAGGGCCACAACATCCGGTCCCACAAGGGATATTTCCTTGGCTATCCTTGCAAAATCCACCTTGTTGTCCATTCCTTTGCCATGGCGGATATTATAACTCATAATGGAAAGCACGTGGTCTTCTGGCTTCTCGCTGCGAATCTTCATTTTCTGGGAAAAGCCGGCACTGCCCAAAAGGAACAATGCTGCGGAAAGTAAAAGAATCCTTTTCATGACATATAGGTTGAATCTACGCAAATATACTAATAATTACACGATAGCTATCTTCAGCCTGGAAGTGGCGATTGTCTCTTCTCCTGCCATCACGACCACTCCTGCCAAGGTCAGGTGCATAACCTCCTCCATGATGCATACGTGCGTATGAAGGATTTCTCCCACCTTTGGCAGTCTTTCCAAAGTGCAGTTCTTGATTTCTCCGACAACTCCGATCTTAACCGGTGTTCCGTCAAGAAGACAGTTGCAACCCATTCTGCAGGCGCAGGATTGGGTCATGTTTTCTATCAAACCGGCCAGGGTAAGATGTCCGTCCTCCAGAAGTATGTTGTCTTCCCTGATTTCAAAAACCGTCTCAGTATCTTCCCTGCTGCTATGCAACACCCTATCCACCATCACCATAGGAGGGCGCTGGGGTATCAGATCCGTTATGGGTATTTCCTGTAAGTTTACCATCTCATTGAATTAAAAGTCAGCACTGAAGATAAGGTTTCCATCTCGGATCCAGGGAAAGCTGGGCCGGAGTTCCGGTAAAGACAACCTGACCGCCATTGTCTCCGCTATCAGGACCAAGGTCTATTATCCAATCGGCAGCCTTGATTACATCTGTATTGTGTTCAACGACTATTATGGTATTGCCGGCATCCACAAGTGCGTTGAAAGCGTCCAGAAGCTTTTTCACGTCGTGGAAATGAAGACCGGTGGTAGGCTCGTCGAAAATAAGAAGTTTGCCCTGCGAATTGTTCCGCATCTCGCTGGAGAGGAACTGGGCCAGCATAATCCTCTGGCTTTCACCCCCGCTGAGGGTACTGCAGCTCTGGCCAAGCTTCACATAGCCGAGCCCCACCCTCTGCAGGACTCCAAGGCCGCTGGCAACCTTTGCCGCAGCAAGTTCCTTCTGGCTTGAGAAGAATTCCACCGCCTGGTCCACGCTCATGTCCAGTATCTGGTCTATGTTCTTTCCGTGATAGCGCACCTCCAGGATATCCTGTTTGAAACGGTGTCCGCCACATTCCTCGCACACCATCTTCACATCCGCCATAAACTGCATCGGGACAACTATGTAGCCTTCTCCCTGACATACGGGACATCTTCCTCCGTCAATATTGAAGGAGAAGAAGGAATTTGTGTAGCCGTTAAGTTTGGCATAAGGTTGATCGGAGAAAATCTTGCGGATATCGTCATAGATTTTCAAATATGTCACCGGGTTGGAGCGTCCGCTCTTTCCCATCGGATTCTGGTCCACATATTCAACACCGGAAATTTTGGAAAGGTCTCCGCCAAGGGAACGGAATGCTCCCGGAGGCTGCTGGCTTCCGATCTGGAAATGGCGGCATAGGGCAGGATAAAGGACATCTCCTACCAGGGAAGACTTGCCGCTGCCGGAAACACCGCTGACCACCGTAAAGGCGTTCAGAGGGAACTCCACGGTTATATCCTTGAGATTGTGCTCCATAGCCCCTTCTACCACGATCTTCCTGGACCAGCGGCGAGGCTTGGTCTCGGGATAAACCTGACGCCGGTTGAAAATATAGTCCAATGTAAGGGATCCCCTGAAACCCTTTCCTGAGGATGCTGTCCCCTCATAGATAACCTCCCCGCCAAAACTGCCAGCCAGCGGACCTATGTCTATCAGATGGTCCGCAGCGTTGATTATATCCCTGTCGTGCTCCACAACCACGATGGTGTTGCCCAGGTCGCGGAGCTTCTTCATAACTTCGATCAGCCGATGGGTATCTCTCGGATGCAGTCCGATGCTCGGCTCGTCGAGAATGTAAAGGGAGCCTACCAGGCTGCTGCCCAGGGAACTGACAAGATTAATCCTCTGGCTCTCTCCGCCGCTTAGGGTATTTGAACGACGGTTCAGGGTCAAATAGCCCAGCCCCACGTCTTCTATGTATTTCAGCCTCTGGGTGATCTCCTTGAGAGCCCTTCCGCCAATCTCCTTTTCATAATCAGTCAGCTTGAGGCCGCGCAAAAAACCCAAAAGGGAACTCACGTTCATTTCCATAAGCTCACCGATGCTCCTGCCCCCTATCTTCACCCAGGATACTTCTTTTTTCAGGCGGCTGCCTCCGCAGGCGCGGCACACAGTCTTTCCCGAATATCTGGAAAGCATGTAGCGGAACTGTATCTTGTATTTCTTTGTCTCCACCCAGGAGAAGAAATCGTTGATTCCTGTAAAATAACGGTTGCCGTTCCAAAGGAGATCTTTCTCTTTCTGAGTCAGTTGGGCATAGGGACGGTGTATCGGGAAATCAAATCTATATGCGTTTTCGATGAGCTTGTCCTTATACCAGCTCATCAGTTTTCCCCTCCACGGAGCCACGGCGTCCTCGTACACACTCAGTGTGGTATTGGGAATGACAAGCCTCTCGTCGATCCCCTCGGTGCTTCCGAAACCGCCGCATACAGGGCAGGCACCCAGAGGGTTGTTGAATGAGAACATCTGCTCGTTCGGTTCCTCGAAGATCATTCCGTCAGCCTCGAAGAGATTTGAAAAATCCCTAAAGACCAGCTCATTCTCAGCGATATAGCCTATAGTCAGCCTTCCCTCGCCAAGAGAAAAGGCTGTCTCGACCGAACTTCTGGTTTCGGAGGAATCCTCGCTCCCGTCGTGGAGAAAACGGGATACCACAACATATAGATTTCCGGAAAATTCAGCCCCGTCCTTCAGGAACTGGTCCAGCTTCACCATTTTTCCGTCGCAAAGAAGCCTGGTAAAGCCTTGCTGCTTCAGGTCCACAAGACGTTCGATGAGCATCTTCTCTTCAGTGTCTATTCTGGAAAGGACATAGACGGCTGAACCTTTTTCAAGAGTATCGATGAAAGACAGCACATCCTCAACAGTCTCTTTCTTGACAACACAACCGCTTATTGGAGAATATGTTATGCCTATCTTGGAATAAAGAATCCTGAGATAATCATAGATTTCCGTGCTGGTGGCGACTGTAGAGCGGGGATTACGGGTATTGGTCCGCTGCTGGATGGCGATTGCCGGCGGAATTCCCTCGATCTTGTCCACATCCGGCTTGGACATCCTGCCCAGGAACTGGCGGGCAAAGGAAGAAAGGCTCTCGGCAAACCTTCTCTGCCCCTCGGCATAAAGAGTGTCGAAGGCCAGGGAGCTCTTGCCGCTTCCACTGACTCCGGTAATCACGCACAATTTGCCGCGCGGAATCTTCAACGAGATGTTTTTCAGGTTGTTGACCCGTGCGCCAGTTATCGTGATATACTCCTGGTCTGCCATTGGGGATGATGGGAGAATTATTGGGCTTCCTTAAGACGCTCCGCATTCTCGGCAATCTGAAGCTGGTCTATAACCTCCTGGATTTCTCCATCCATGAAGACAGGGAGATTATGGGTGGACCAGTTAATCCTGTGGTCGGTGACCCTGCTCTGCGGATAATTGTAGGTACGGATCTTGGCACTGCGGTCTCCGGTGGAAACCATAGTCTTCCTCTTGGAAGAAAGGTTATCCAGATACTTCTGGTACTCCATATTATAGAGCCTTGTACGAAGCTCGTTCATAGCCTTTTCCAGATTCTTCAGCTGATTTCTTTCATCCTGGCACTGGACTACGATTCCGGTTGGGATGTGAGTCAGCCTTATCGCTGAGTATGTGGTGTTGACACCCTGTCCTCCAGGACCGGATGCACAGAAAATATCCTTGCGGATGTCTTTCTCGTTTATCTCCACGTCAAACTCTCCGGCTTCCGGCAGAACCACCACTGAAGCGGCGGATGTGTGAAGCCTTCCCTGAGTCTCGGTCTGAGGCACACGCTGGACGCGGTGCACGCCGGATTCATATTTGAGAAGCCCGTATACACCATCTCCGGAAACGGTGCAGATGATTTCCTTGTAACCTCCCGCAGTTCCCGGTGTCTGGCTGGTAACCTCCAGCTTCCATCCTTTTTTCTCTATGTACTTGGAATACATGCGGAAAAGGTCTCCTGCAAAGATGGCTGCCTCGTCTCCTCCGGTTCCTCCGCGGATTTCCATGATGGCGTTCTTTCCGTCCTCCGGATCAGCCGGGATCAGAAGGAGTTTTATCTCCTCCTCCATCTTAGGGAGAGCTTCTTCCAGAGAAGCCATCTCCTCTCTTGCCATTTCTTTGAGTTCCTCGTCTTTCTCGTTGACAATAAGATCCTTGGCGGAATCATAATCCTCCAGCATCTTCTTGTACTTTTCTCCCGCCTTGACTATCGGTTCAAGTTCCTTGTAGTCTTTGTTCAGCTGAACATATTTTTTCATGTCAGCCATTGACTCAGGGTCTGAAAGCTGCTTCTGTATTTCAGCAAGCCTGACCTTGAGACCTTCTACTTTTTCCAGCAATGTATTGTTGTCGCTCATAATCTTCCGGTATTAATCTATGCTGCGGATCCAGCATCTTCTCCTCATATAAAATTCCTTCTTGTAGCTATCCCATACCTTGATCGCAGCTATGTTGTTGTCTATCTGCGGATTGGTTATGGCACTCTTAAGCTTCATCTTGTAGTAATTCGTTTCCATCTTGGTGTGGAAGATGGCGGAAAGGCCCTTTGAATGCCACTCGGGAGCGGATCCCAGCAACATCAGGTCCACTTTCTTGTAGCGCCAGAAAGCCAGCAGGATGAAAAACCAGCCTATCGGGAAAAGCTTTCCCCTGGCCCTCTTGAACGCCCTGGAAAGAGATGGTATGCTGACGCCGAAAGCGGCAAGGTTGCCCTCTTTGTCCAGAACCATGCACGTAAGACCTTCCTTCAGGAACGGGAAGTAGTGGTCCCCCATCTCCTTTTCTTCTTCCTTGGTCAGCGGAATGAAGTTGTGGACAGCCTTGAAAGACTCGTTGTAAATCTTGAAAAACTGATTCAACAATTTCTCTTTCAGCGCCTTGTCCTTCCGGATCTGTCTTATCTTCAGAACCTGGAGACCATATCTTTCTATCAGGAGTTTGGAAATCCTTCCCAGTTTTTCCGGCAATCCCTGGCCTGGATCCATCTCATACTGGATCCAGTCGCACTCCTTCTCGAATCCCATCTTCTGCATATAGTCCACATAGTAAGGGTGGTTGTAGAGACAGTTGATCTGGGGTTCCTTGTCAAAACCCTCAACCAGCATTCCCTGCCGTCCCAATGTGTTATATGCAAGCGGACCGTGGATTTCTGTCATCCCCTCAGCCTTTCCCCACTTCCTGACAGCATCAATAAGTGCCTCGGCGATGGCAGGATCTTCCTCAAAATCAAACCATCCGAACCTGACTCTCTTAAGGCCGTAATAATCGTTGTATCGCGGATTGATTATGCCCTGAACCCTTCCAACAACTTTTCCTTTATCGTTATAGGCCAGGAAAAGCTTTCTCTTGCAGTAAAGAAGGGCCGGATCATCCTTCAGCGAGTGCTTCTGGTCCGAGTCCAAGGTAGGAACGTAATACCTGCACTTACGGTACAGGCGGTTCTGGAATTTATAGAACTGCCTGAACTGTTTTCCCGTAGTAACTTCCTTGATTGTAATAGGCATAATCGTGCAAATTTGCAAAGTCTGCAAATTTAGCAACTATTCCTCAAGCTTCAAAATCGATTTGACAGCGGCCTGGGCACAGACGCACCCGAAAACGGCCGGCATATAGGAAATGGTGCCGGCGCGGCTCTTGTGGTTTCTTTCCTCGAAAGGCACGATTGCTTCCCTTTCAGGCAATTCTTCTGAAAACACCGCCTTGAAGCCCTTGGAGATGCCAACCTTCCTCAGACGTTTCCTCAGCATATAGGCAAGCGGACAGTTGAAAGACTTGTTTATGTCAGCTATGCGGACCTTGGTGGCATCCCACTTGGCCCCTGCCCCCATGGAACTGACCAGAGGAATCTTATTGTCCATGCAGAATTTGATCAGGGCGATCTTCGGCGACATGGTATCTATCGCATCTATCACAAAATCAGCCTCAGGGATGAGAGAAGGTATGTTTTCCCCAGTAAGGTATTCGTCTATGACGGTTATCTGGATATCAGGATTGATGTCCAGAAGCCTCTCTCGGATGACTTCTGTCTTTTTCCTCCCGATTGTGGAGTCAAAGGCGGCGATCTGGCGGTTCTTGTTGGTTATGGAATAGACATCCGAATCGGCGATGATAATCTTCCCCACTCCGGCCCTGGCTATCATCTCCGCAGCCATGGCCCCAACTCCGCCAAGCCCGATAACGGCTACCCGGGAAGAGGACAGGAGAGCCATCCCCTCTTCTCCAGTCTGGAGAATCGTCCTTTCCCTGAAATCTTCCATCAGAGTTCCCCCTTTCTTTCAAGTTCCTTTGCCTTGTCCCAGTACTCGTCCATCTGGGCCAAAGTCATATCCTTGAGGGATTTGCCCTGTTTGATGGTATTTTGCTCCAGATATCCGAAACGGCGGCGGAACTTGGAACAGGTATCCTCCAGGGCAGTATCAGGATTAATATCATAGAGTCTTGCGGCGTTGATCACCGAGAAAAGGAAATCGCCGAGTTCCTCCTGGGCTTCCTTACCGCCCTTTCCAAGAGCCTCCTTGAATTCGGAAAACTCTTCGGCGACCTTGTTCCACACGTCCTCCTTTTTCTCCCAGTCAAATCCCACGGCACGGGCTTTCTCCTGAATCCTGTAGGCCTTGATTACGCTTGGAAGGGAATCGGGAACACCGCTGAGTACACTCTTGTTGCCGTCCTTTTCCTTTGTCTTGAGCTGCTCCCAGTTGCCTACAACCTCTTCAGCATTCTTTACCCGGACATCACCGTAGATATGGGGATGACGGTATATCAGCTTGTCGCATAATTTATTGCAAACATCAGCTATGTCAAACTCACCTTGCTCCTTTCCGATCTTGGCATAGAATACCACATGAAGAAGAAGGTCTCCCAGTTCCTTGGAAATATTGAACATATCCTTCTTCAGGATAGCGTCGGAAAGCTCATATGTTTCTTCTATTGTCTGGGGACGGAGTGTTTCCAGTGTCTGCTTGTGGTCCCATGGGCATTTCTCGCGGAGCGTGTCCATAACGTCCAGCAGCCTTTCAAAGGCCGCCAGCTCTCTTTCTCTCTTTGTTTCCATATGTCTGAGAGGTATATGCTATTTCTTTTTGGTTGGAGGGAACTTGGTGTCTGATGGATGCGCCACCCAAATATCAAACCTCAGCATCGCATACTCCGGAACACCCTTGCCGGATGTCATTTTACCCTCTGAGCCATAACCGAGACCTGACATGAAAAATGTTACACTTTTATCTGTGTAAGTCATGTTCTTGACCGCTCTTACAAAACCAACTATAAGGGATGAAGACCCCTCTGAGCCTATTGATTGATCATTACTTGTTGCACTGGATCCATAGGTTGTCATATCCTGATAGGTTTTGCCCATTTCCACACTTAATGGCTCATAATCATTGGAGGCATCATAAATCCTGTATTTCTTTGCTGAATCCCTGATATTGGTATCAAATACATATCCGTCCAAAAGCCGCCCGACATACCAGACGCCAACGTTTTTTCCGGCTTCAACGGTATCTGCTGCAGGAATACCACTCGGATGAGTAAAGTTGCGGAAGTACCATCCCATTGCCGTAGAATCTATTTTAGGGGTAAAATAGAGTTTGGAATAACTCTCTAAGGAATCTTTCTGAAAATTGATCACATCATCTATCACTATTCCTGCTTTTACCTCATAAATCATGCTGATGGAAGATTGTTGTCCTGCGTTAGAATATGAAGAAGAGCTTGTTCCGGTAGATGTAAGCCATGGAGGAATAATTGCAGTTACACTACCCCCCTGATGGAGTTTCCCAAGAAGTTCTTTCATTCCCTGAGTTATGGAACTATTGAGAACGAAAAGAGATGGTCCATAGTAGATTGCCGGGTCATAAGTGCCGAGCATTCTTGCCTTTACGGAATCGGTCGTGCTCTGGCAAGTTCCATCCAAATTATAGGTATTGTAATGTATGTATATTCCGTCGTTATTGCCAGGAGCTATTGGTCCAGAGCCAGGATCCAGGCTCAAAATGGTAAGTCCGGAAGTGAGTTTCTGGGCTGTAGGACAATTGGCCTGAATGTACGCGTCCAGTATCCTCTCCTGTACCTCACGCTCGGTTAAATCTTTCTCTTTGGCGCATCCTGCTAAAGCCGCAAAGGCCAGCACCACAAAAGCAAATCTCAGCTTTATGCTCATATTGTCAATATTATCAGTTTCTCGTAATCTTGTCTATATCCATTTCAAACAACAGCGGTGTCAGCTTGGGAAGAGTGGACATGATCTGATTGCCATAACCATATCTGGCAGAAAAGATTATATAGCAATGCTCTCCCTCCTTAACTCCTTCCAGGCCTTTTTTCAGGCCCTCCACCAAGGCGGAATGCCCGTACTTTACCCCAAAGGCCTTGCCGTCTGTAACAAAACCGTTCTCTGCTGCAACCTCCGGGTCGTTTGTTGCGAACAATGTTCCCTTGCCGTGGCTGAAAACATATCCGCTGAAATGGAAATAAAGTGAATCCCCGCTCTGGAGAGTCTGGGAGCCTCCCTCGTCCAGTATAACCCTTACCACGCCATCGTTGTAAACAACAGTATAGTCAGTACTCAGCGATGATACATAGCTATCTATCAGCGCCTCCTGATTTGCATAGGTATTTTTGCGATCCTCCTTGTCACAGCAGACAGCCAGAAGAGCCGCAATGCACAATATCAGATATTTCTTGACCATACGAATAAAATCTACATCAAAAGCTATGCCGAGAATCCACCGAGGAACAACCTCAGGGACCTCTCGAAATAATCCGCCACTTCCTCTATAGGCTTATCGTAAAGCCTGCCGCCGGCAGCCCTTTCATGACCGCCACCATTGAAGAACAGACGGCAGAGCCGGTTCACCGAAACGGCTCCTTTGCTCCGCAAAGATACTTTAATATATCCATTCCCCTGCGTAAACAGAGCAGAAATTTCAACATTCTTGATCTTCAGCGGCAGATTTACAAAGCCTTCGGAATCCCCGTCGCGATAATTGTATTTGTCTTTGGTTTCCTGATCCAGAACCAGCACTGCAGCCTTCAGGTCAGGATAAACCTTCATCTTCTCCATCAGCATAAGCCCCATAAGCCTCATTCTCTCTTCGGAGAAGCTGTTCATTATCTCCATCTGTATCTTTTCTCTGTCTATTCCGGCCTCGGCGATCTGGGAAGCCATAAGGAATGTGGAAGAGAATACTGAATTGCAGAAATTGTTGGTATCCGTCATCATTCCCGTATACAGGGATGCCATGCATTCCTTGGGTATGACGGTCCCCGTCTGATGTGACGCTTCCGAAACCAGCCACCAGGCCAGTTCAGAAGCCGATGAAACCTCCGTGGTGGAAACCACAAGGTCCGCAAACTTCTCCGGATACGGATGGTGGTCAACCATTATCTTCCTGGCAGGGCTCTTCCTAATGATGTCAGCCATCTCCTCTGTCCTGGCCAGATCGTTGAGATCCATACAGATAATGGTATCCGCCTCCTTCAGAAGGGAAATGGCCCTGTCCGGGTTGTCCGAATAAATCACCACGGAATCAGCCCCGTCCATGAACATCAGATAATACGGGATATGGTTCGGAACAACCATAGAAACCTCTACAGCCTCCTTCCCCTTGTAGAAACTCTCCATCCAGGCCCTCATTCCGGTCAGGCTGCCAATGCAGTCTCCATCCGGATTGTGATGGCCCACTATAACGATTTTTCTTGCCGGGAGGAGCATCTGGCAAAAGCTCCCTGCGATATTCGACTCTATTATCATAACTCTAACGAAAGGCAAAATTAAAAATAATTGCTTGATGAGAAGATTTTTTTTATTTTTGTCCTTGTTAAACCTATAAGGAAATAAGAAACACACATATGAAAAAGTTATTAACCATTGTTATTCTCCCTATCATCATCATCCTGTTGGGATACCTGATCGTAAAGGGCGTAATGAAACCAATCAAGTTCAACGAAGAAAGAGCTGCCAGAGAGCAGGTTGCCATTCAGAAACTGAAAGACA
>JAEEGF010833152.1_pt1 | contig 42027 bp, 26 predicted proteins | sample 9134171 | NCBI WGS metagenome assembly JAEEGF01 (sample SAMN16246542, study PRJNA631951) | gut metagenome | biome: gut microbiome; feature: rumen; material: AP-attached | host: Bos | place: Iran: Karaj | collected 2018-10 | reverse complement strand
CGCGGCAGCGGCCGACGGCGCGCCGCAGCGCATCCACGCTGATGGGTTTGAGCAGGTAGTCGATGCTCCCGGCCTCGAAGGCCTTGACGGCGTAGGTGTCGTAAGCCGTCGTCATGATCACCTGCGCCCGGACGGAAATCTGCCGGAAAATCTCGAAACACTCCCCGTCGGCGAGTTCTACATCCATGAAGATCAGGTCTATCGGCGGGGCGGTCGCGAGGTAGTCCACCGTGCTGCGCACGGAGTCGGTCGCGGCCGCGACCTCGATGTCCGGGAAGTTGGCCGCGAGCAGGCGGGACAGCTGGGCCTGTGCCATCCTCTCGTCTTCGACAATCAGGGCTTTCATCATAGGAGCGGAAGGATTACGGTATAGGTGTTGTCGCCGTCCAGGACCGAAATGCGCTTGCCGGACAGGTCCTGGTACTGCTGACGGATGTATTGGAGACCCAGACCCGTGGAAGCCGGGCTGGTCAGGCGCGGGACGCGGTTGTTGCTGACTGTCACGCTGTCACCCGCAGCGCAGATGGAAATCCGCAGCGGGTTGTCGGCGCGCACGGCGTTGTGCTTGGTGGCGTTCTCTATAAGCAGCTGTACGCTGCAGGGCACCACCGAGTGGGACATCGCCTCCTCGGAGATGTCTACGCTCACGTCCAGTCCCTCCGGGAACCGGACCTTGAGCAGGTCCACATACTGCGTGACGAACGTCATCTCGTCACGCAGGCGGACCGTGGTCTCTTCTTCGTTCTTGATCAGGTACCGGTACACTTCCGCCAGCTGGTGGGTGTAGCGGCTGGCGTCCTCGCGGGGCTGTTCCTGGATCAGGTAGTCCAGCACGTTGAGGGAATTGAAAAGGAAATGCGGGTTGACCTGCTGCTTGAGCTTGTGGTAGCGGAACTGCGCCAGGTTGGCCTGTTCGGAGGCCTCGAGCGCCCGCCGCTGCAGGCTGAGCGCATAGGTGGCCAGTGCCACCACGACCACGAGGGTCAGGGAATAGTCCAACAGGATGGAGACGGCGAGGTTGCGCTCCTGCAGGCTGCCGCCGTCCAGCAGCACGATCGCCAGGCGCGTGACCAGGATGATCACGAAGGCCGCCAGGAGCCATTTCAGCGAGCCGGCCAAGGTCCCGGAGACGGCCGGGTGCGTGCGGGCGTAGTGCCGCGCCGCCCACAAGGTGCACCAGCCGATGACCAGCGTGGACACGAAAGTGGAAAGCGGGAAGATGACAAGCGGGGAATCGAAAAGCCTGCCCAGGACCCCGGCCGTCCCCCGGCCGAGCAGCACGCCGACGACGTTCACGACCACCACGGCTGCGGCCATGAACGCCCCGCTGACCCGGCAGCGGAAGCACAGGATGACCACGAGCACCATCGTCAGCAGGGTCAGTATCATCTCGTCCGTCACGCCTGCCAGCCGGCAGCCCAGCGCCACGGCCGCGTGCAGCAGCGCGAAGCCGAGAATGATCCAGAATTCTTTTGAAATCTTCATCTTATCCGTTGTGAAGATACTAAAAATTCTTACGAATCCGACCATTCGTCCTGAAAATTCTACCATTCATCCTTTTAGATTTTTACGCGCGCGAAAGTCTTTTTTATTTTGCAGCACCAAATCAATAACACTGGAATGCAAACGACCAAAAAGCTCACTTTCTGGCAGATGTGGAATCTCAGCTTCGGATTTTTCGGAGTGCAGATCGCCTATGCCCTGCAGAGCGCCAATATCAGCCGCATCTTCGCAACGCTCGGTGCCGACCCGCACCAGCTCAGTTTCTTCTGGATCCTGCCCCCGCTGATGGGCATGATCGTCCAGCCCCTCATCGGCAAGTATTCCGACCGCACCTGGTGCCGGATGGGCCGCCGCAAGCCCTACCTGCTCGTCGGAGCGCTCGTGGCCGTGCTGGTGATGGCCTTCCTGCCCAACGCCGGCAGCCTCAACTTCAGCCAGCGGCTGATGCTGGGCCTCAACGGCGCCATGTGGTTCGGCCTCTTCTCGCTGATCTTCCTGGACACCTCCATCAACGTGGCCATGCAGCCGTTCAAGATGATGGTCGGCGACATGGTGGGCGAGGAGCAGAAGGCCCAGGCCTACTCCATCCAGTCGCTGCTCTGCAACGCCGGGAGCCTCGTGGGCTACCTCTTCCCGATCTTCTTCACCTGGATCGGCATCGCCAACACCGCCCCCAAGGGCGTCATCCCGCCTTCCGTGGTGTGGAGCTTCTACTGCGGGGCCGCCATCCTGATCCTCTGCGTGCTCTATACCTTCGTCAAGGTCAAGGAGATGCCGCCGGCAGAGTACGCCGCCTTCCACGGCATCGACCCCCAGAAGCAGGCCGCCGGCGCCCAGGCCAAGCCCGGGCTCTTCAAGCTCCTGCTCCACGCACCGAAGACCTTCTGGACCGTAGGCCTGGTGCAGTTCTTCTGCTGGGCCGCCTTCATGTACATGTGGACCTACAGCAACGGCGCCATCGCCGCCAACTGCTGGGGCACGACCGACACCGCCTCGGAGGGCTACCAGGCCGCCGGCAACTGGGTGGGCGTCGTGTTCGCCGTCCAGGCCGTCGGCTCCATCCTCTGGGCCATCGTGCTGCCGAAGTTCAAGTCCCTGCGCCTCGCCTACGTGGTGAGCCTGCTGATCGGCGCGGTGGGATTCATCTCCATCGCCTTCATCCACAACCAGTACCTGCTGTTCGTCTCGTACTTCCTCATCGGAGCAGCCTGGGCGGCCATGCTGGCCCTGCCCTTCACCCTGCTCACCAATGCGCTGAACGGGGAGCACATGGGTTCATACCTGGGCCTGTTCAACTGCACGATCTGCCTCCCGCAGATCGTGGCGGCGGCCCTGGGCGGACTGGTGCTGGGCCTGGTCGGCGGCGTGCAGGCCAACATGCTGGTGCTCGCCGGCATCCTGCTCATCTGCGGATGCTTCGCCGTGGCCCTTGTCAAGGAAAACAAATGATTCAAATATATTTAATTAACCCAACCCAATGAAAAGAATCCTATCCATCCTTGCCTCCATCGCGCTCTCGGGCGTGATAGGCGTCTCCGCATGGGCCCAAGGCTATGCGGTCCGGGGTGTGGTTGTGGACCAGATGGGTCCCGTGGTCGGTGCCGCCGTCGTAGAGGCGGGCACGACCAACGGCTCAGTGACCGACCTGGACGGCAACTTCTCCCTCAGGGTTTCTTCGCCCGATGCGACCATCGAAGTGAGCTGCATCGGCTACACCTCGCAGACCTTCAAGGCATCCGCCATGCCGGCCACCATCACCCTCCACGAGGACAACGAGTTCCTTGACGAGGTCGTGGTCATCGGCTACGGTACCGTCAAGAAGAGTGACCTCACCGGATCCGTCGCGACCGTCAAGGCCGACGAGATCAACAAGGGTGTCATCACCACCCCGGCCGACCTGCTCCGCGGCAAGAGCGCGGGCGTGGTCGTGACTTCCGGTTCCGGTATGCCGGGCTCCGGCGCCACGATCCGTATCCGCGGAGGCGCTTCCCTGAACGCATCAAACGACCCGCTCATCGTCATCGACGGTCTGCCTGTGTCCAATGGTGGCATCTCCGGCATGTCCGACCCGCTGTCGTCCATCAATCCGGAGGACATCGAGAGCTTCACCGTGCTGAAGGACGCTTCCGCGACCGCCATCTACGGTTCCCGCGCCTCCAACGGCGTCATCGTGATCACCACGAAGAAGGGTGCCAAGACCGGCACCGCCCTGCCGAAAGTCGCTATTGACTTCACCGCTTCCGTCAACACGATCGCAAAGTATCACGACCTGCTGACCGGAGACCAGATGCGTTCGCTTATTGCAGACCGCGTGGACCGCGGCCTGACCGCTCCCGCCGCCCTGGAAGCCCTGGGTTCCGCCAACACGGACTGGCAGCGCGAGATCTACCAGGTCGCCCCGACCTATGACGGCAACATCAGCTTCAACGGCCGCGCTGGCTTCCTGCCGTACCGCCTCTCCGGTGGCTTCACCTCCCAGAACGGTACCCTCAAGGGGTCCAAGATGAACCGCGGGACCCTGTCCCTCAACCTGTCCCCGAGCTTTTTCGACCAGCACCTGACCGTCAACCTCAACGGCAAGGGCACCTATGCGAAGAACTGGTATGCCAACCAGGGCGCCATCGGATCCGCCCTGCGCTACGATCCGACCCAACCGATCCACGACTCCGGCATCAACAGCCTGAACGGCTACCGCATCTGGCGCAAGTCCAACGGTGAGATCAACTCCATGGCCACGCTGAATCCCGTCGCCATGCTGAATGACCTCAGTGACACGGCCGACGCCTACCGGTTCATCGGCAACGCCCAGTTCGACTACAAGATCCACGGTTTCGAGGATCTCCGCCTCAACCTCAACCTCGGTATGGACTGGGCCAAGTCCAACGGCGTGACCGACCTCGCCATGGGTTCCGAGTCTTCCTACCACAGCACCGAGCAGTCCGGCAGCGGCTCCCACACCGTCTACGACTACAGCCGCATGAACACAACCCTCGAGTTCTACGCCGACTATAATAAGACCTTTGCAGAGGACCATAACCTCGACCTGATGGCCGGTTACTCCTGGCAGCGTTTCTACAACGACAGCAACTCGCTTACGACCAAGATCAGCGACGGCTCCAAAATCAAGAGCGCTGTCTACAAAGGGGAACTGTTCCTGATCTCCTTCTTCGGCCGCGCGAATTACAATTACGCCGACAAGTACCTGTTGACAGCAACGGTCCGCGCTGACGGCACCTCCCGTTTCCAGAACCACAAGTGGGGTATCTTCCCGTCCGTGGCCTTCGGCTGGAACATCCTCAAAGAGGATTTCATGTCCGACGCCTCCAACCTTTCCGCCCTCAAGATGCGTCTGTCCTGGGGCCAGACCGGCCAGCAGGATGTGGGTGACTATTACGCAACCTTCGCAACCTATTACACCAACTGGCAGGGTTCCTACTATCAGATCGGCGGCAGGCAGGTCGTCCCCCAGACCGCCCTCGGTTACAACCCCGAACTGAAGTGGGAGACCACCACGACCTACAACGTCGGTTTCGATCTGGGTCTGTGGCGCGACCGCCTCACGCTCAATCTCGACTTCTACAAACGAGACACCAAAGACCTGCTCTCCAACATCCAGGTCCCGGCCCTGTCCAACCTGATCAACTATCTGGACAGCAACATCGCCTCTTTGACCAACTACGGCGCAGAGATGGAACTCAACGGCGTGCTCATGGAGACGCGTGACCTCAGCTGGACCGCCGGTCTCAACCTGGCCTATAACCACAACGAGATTACCAAACTCAACGACACCAAGGGCGAGAGCACCGGTGTGCGCACCGGCGGCATCGCCGGCGGTACCGACAACTGGGTGCAGATGCACCAGGTCGGCCACGCGGCCAATTCCTTCTATGTGTACGAGCAGGTATACGACCAGAACGGCGCCCCGATCTTCGGCCAGTATGTGGACCGCAACAACGGCGGCGACGGTGTGATCAACGAAGCGGACCGCTTCTTCTTCCACAAGCCGTCTCCGGACGTGACCCTGGGCTTCAACACAAACTTCTCTTACAAGAACTGGACGGCCGCCCTGTCTGCCCACGGCAGTTTCGGCAATTGGGTCTACAACAACGTGGCCTCCAACACCGAGATGTTCAAGGACTTGTGGGTCAACAGCTTTGTGAGCAACCGACTGACCTCCGCGCTGGATTCCCGTTTTGAAGATGCTATGTACATCTCCAGCTACTACGTCCGTAACGCTTCCTTCCTGAAGCTGGACAACTTCACGCTCGGTTATACCTTCCCGAAACTTTTCAACGTGACGCAGGACCGTCCGGCCTCCCTCAACATCTTCGGCACCGTGCAGAACATCTGCACCCTGACCCGGTATGACGGCATCGATCCCGAAGTCTTCGGCGGCATCGACGGCGAAGTCTATCCGCGTCCGCGCACTTTCGTGCTTGGCGTCAAATTCAACTTCTAATCCCGGATAGCATATGAAAACAATCAACTATATTCTCGGAATACTCGCGGTCGCCGCTTCGATGACCGCCTGCGTCGGCGATCTCAACGTGACGCCGATCGATCCGAACAAGGCCACTCCGGAAACAGCCCTCGCGACCGAGGACGGATTCAGCGCCTTCCTCGCCGGCATCTATACGGGCTACGCAACCTCCGGCTATAAAGGCCCGAACGAGGCTCCTTCCATCCAGGGCCTTGACGGCGGCATGAGCCAGTACATCCGTGGCATGATGCACATCTGCGAACTCCCGACCGACGTGTATGTGTGCGGTTGGAACGATGAGGGCGTGCCCGATGTCTGCCAGATGCAATGGGACCAGACCACCGGTCTGATCTATTCCGTCTATTCCCGCATGTTCTTCCAGATTTCCCAATGCAACGAGTTCATCCGCCAGGCTAAAGCCTCGAGCCTGACCTTTGCCAAAAAGGAGGAATATATCGCCGAAGCCCGTGCACTGCGTGCCATGTGCTACTACCATGCTCTGGACAACTTCGGCAACGTCCCCTTCGCCGACGAGACTTCCCGCATTACGGAAATTCCCGCACAGATTTCCCGCGCCGAGCTCTATAAATGGCTGGAAACGGAGATGCTTGACATCGTGAACAACAGTGAACTGGCCGCTCCCCGTCAGGCCGAATACGGCCGCATCGACAAGGGTGCTGTCAAATTCCTGCTTGCCAAACTATACCTCAACGCCGAAGTCTACACCGGCTCCGCCCAGTGGAAGAAGTGTGCTGACATCCTCGCCGACCTGATGGATGACGGGTATAGCCTACACACAACGTCCCGCGGCGGTGTGTTCAGCGCCTATCAGGAACTGTTCCTGGCCGACAACGACAAGTGCACCGATGAGATCCTCTTCGCAATCGAGCAGGATGGCAATGATACCCAGTCCTACGGTGTGACCAACTACCTGATCTTCGCCTTCACGGGCGGCAGCATGAAGTCCTCCGATCTGGGAATCTCCTCCGGTTGGGAGGGCTGCCGCATGACCGAGCAGTTCTACAACAAGTTCGAGGTCCGCAAGGACGCCCGTGCCATCTTCTGGACCAAGGGCCAGACTCCGAGCGTCAACACCCTCGGCACTTTTACCGATGGCATCGCTTTCATGAAGTACAAGAACATCGCTTCGGACGGCACCCCTGGCAAGGCTCAGGGTTTCGTGGACACCGATTTCCCGATGATGCGCTATGCAGATGTCCTTCTGATGGCCGCCGAGTGCTCCCTGCATTCCGAGTCCGGAATCAGCCATAGCGCCGGTTTGAACTACCTCAACCAGGTCCGTTCCCGCGCCGGTGTGCGCACGCTCAGAAACTTCACCGCTGACAACCTCCTCGACGAGCGCGCCCGCGAACTCTACCTGGAGTTGTGGCGCCGCCAGGACCTTGTCCGCTTCAACAAGTTCACTTCCGCTGCTTATCTGTGGGACTGGAAGGGTGGTGTCCGTAACGGCACGGCCGTCGAAGACTATAAGAATCTCTACCCGATCCCGACCTCTGACCGGATGGTCAACGAGGGACTGGAGCAGAACCCCGGTTATGACAAAAGCTAAAAGTATCCTGCCATGAAAAGATTTTTCACTTTCCTTTCTGCCGCAGCCCTCGTCCTGATGGCCGGGTCCTGCGTCAAGGAGCAGTTGACGACTTTTGACTATTCGGAGGCGGATGCGCCCATCCTGCAGTCCAGCGTGACCTTGCTGCCGGATGCCTCGAATCCCAAATCCGTAGTCCTCAACTATACTCCCGCGGTTTTCCACCGCAGTTTCAACCAGAAGATGGACGGCTACCACTCCCTGGCGCTCCTCTCCGTCGACGGTAAACCCGTGGACAGGACCCTCGGCGCCGCTTTCGATGAAGCGACCGGTACCATCACGCTCTCCGTCAGCGCCCTCAACAAGGTCCTGATGGGTCTTGGCTTGTCCGAAGGTGACCACCCCAGCATCGTGGTGGCGGTCCGCGCTTCCATCCAGCCGACCCTCTATGATTCTTCCGTGCTGAGTTACGTCCAGTCGACAGGCACCGCGACCATCACCGGCTTCACCGTGACCGCCCCGCAGGGCAGCCCGTATCCGGAGTATACCGTGGAGAGCGAGTGGAGCGTCACCGGCGCCTTGAGCGCCTACGCCGAAGCCGGATTCAGTGATTGGAGCAGCGACCTGCAGATGTGGTCCAACGCCGACGGCACCAAACACGTCGCCAAGGCCGTTTCCCTCAAGGAGGGCGACGAACTGAAGTTCCGCAAGGACCAGGCCTGGACCGACAACTTCGGCGGCAGCTTCAGCGCTCTGGACGCTGAATTCGAGGCCGTCGCGGGTGGCGACAACGTCGTGGTCGGAGCAGAAGGCGTCTATGACCTCTGGCTCGACACAGAGGCCAAGACCATTACCGTGACGGAAGCCTATCTTCCTTATCCGGACTATCGCCAGGCCAGCGCGTGGAGCGTCATCGGACACCTTGACGCATACGGCATGGATTGGAACGATGATATCCCTATGTATTCCGACGGGGAGACCTTCCTCGCCATGAATGTCACCGTCAAGGATGGCGACGAGTTCAAATTCCGCAAGGACAAGGCTTGGACCGACAACTTCGGCGGGACCTTCGGTGCCCTGGATGCCGAATTCGAGGCCGTTCCCGGTGGCGACAACATCATCGTGGGGGCCGGTTCCTATGATATGTTCCTGGACGCCGACGCCAAGACCATCCGCATCGTCGAATCCCTCGGCGCCGGTATCAGCGGCATCATCGGTGCCGGCGGCGGCGGAGAAGAAGGTGACGACGAACCCGAGGAGGAGATCCTCGACGAGACCTGGGCGGTGATTGGTTCCGTCAACGGTACGAACTGGGACAAGGACTTCTATATGACCGAGTCCGACGGTGTGTGGACCAGCCCGGTACTGACCTTCGAGGAAGGGGCCGAGTTCAAGATCCGCTTCGACAACACCTGGTTCTATGACGATTGCATCGTGGGCGCCGCAGAGGACGGGCTCGTCCTTACCCCCGGCACGCCTGTCACCGGTATCCAGCCGGGCAGCAACTTCAAGGTGGCCGAAGCCGGTGACTACCGTGTCTCGTTCGTCGAAAGCACCCTGGAAGTGACCTTGATCTCCATGGCGAACCAGTATTCGCTCATCGGCAATGTCAACGGCTCCGGCTGGGACAAGGATTTCTACCTCACCGAGGCGGATGGCACCTGGACCAGTGACGAGGTGACCATCGCCGGCGAATTCAAGATCCGTTTCAACAAGAGTTGGGACGATGCCAATGTCTTCGGCCTTGCCGACGGCACCGAGACAAAACTCGGCGAAGCCATGACGGCCGCCCAGCCGGGCGCCAATTTCAAGGTGGACGAAGGCAAGTACACTGTCGTGTTCGTGCCGGCCACCAAGAGCGTGACCATCATTCCTTCCAAGCCGACAAACAAGTGGTCCGTCATCGGGGCTGTCAACGGAAGTTCCTGGAACGAAGACTTCTACATGAGTGAAGTCATGCCAGGCATCTGGATCAGCGATGAGGTTCTCGACCTCACCGGTGAGTGGAAGATCCGTTTCGGCAGCGATTGGGCTGTCAATCGCGGCGGCGCCGCCATCGCGACGGTCGGCGAGTTCGGGGAAGCCTCCCAGAACGGCGCCAACATCACCCTGGTCACCAAGGCCAAGGTGGTCTACAATGCCAACAACGAAACGCTCGGCACCCTTGGTTGGGGCGTCGTGGGTTCCATCGCCTCCATCGACGGCTTCTCCTGGAACGGAGACGTCCCGATGAACCTTGCCGCAGACGGCAAGTGGTACAGCCTGCCTGTCACACTCGGAGAGAACGACGAGTTCAAGATCCGCTGGATGGCCGCCTGGGACCAGGATTTCGGCGGCAACTGCACGGCGGCCGATGAGGCCTTCGACGCGGCAGCCGGCGGAAGCAACATCAAGGCTCCCGCGCCGGGCACTTATGTGTTGGTCTATGACCCTGCAGCAGGCAAGCTTACCCTCAGCACCGACTTCTGGGGCCTGATCGGCGGCTTCTGCGACTGGAGCTCCGACCGCTTCATGATCGCGCTCGGCGGCGGCAAGTGGGCCGCTTACAACCAGACCATCAGCGGCGAGTGGAAGATCCGCAAGGGCGCCGCTTGGAACTTTGACTACGGCGGCACGTTCGTGGCCTCCGGCGAGCCTTTCGCTGGCGTCAAGGGTGGTTCCAACATCACCGTCAGCGGTCTGAGCAGCTTTGATGTCCTCCTGGACACCGCAGCCGAGACCATTACCGTGACCGGCAACGAATAGTACTGCCTGAACCTTTTCAGACCGGGGCCCCTGACCGGACCCCGGCCTGCCAATTGAAACCGATTACAGTTATGAGACGATTCTTCCTTACCCTGGGCATCCTTTCTGCCGGACTGATCCTGTTCTCCTGCTCAGCCTGCCGCAAGGTTCCCGCCGGAGGCGGCGAGAACAACGGAGGGGGCGGGTCCTCCGCCATCGAAAAGGGCAGCCACCTCGCCGACGTGACCTACCAGGTCAACGTCTACAGTTTCGCCGACTCCGACGGAGACGGTTGGGGAGACCTCAAGGGTGTGACGCAGCACCTGGATTACTTCGAGTCCCTGGGCGTCTCCGCGCTCTGGCTCTCACCCGTCCAGGCCGCCATGTCCTACCACGGCTATAACGTGACGGACTACAGCGCCATCAACCCCAAACTCGGCACGGAGACCGACTTCAAGGACCTGATCACCAAGGCCAAAGCCAAGGGGATCGATATCTACATGGACTACGTCCTGAACCACTCCGGCAGCGACAACGCCTGGTTCACCCAGGCCTGCTCGGACCCGAAGAGCAAGTACCACGACTATTACGTGTTCTCCTCGAACCCTACGGCCGACGTGGCCGCCGGCAAGATCGACAACTACGCCGGCGCCAAGGTTCCGGGCATGGGGACCTGGTATGCCCTCTCCTCCGCAAGCGGCCGCCTGCATTTCACCCTGGACTGGAGCAAGAAGACCGTGACCGTCACCACCAGCAACGCCGCGGCCCAGAAGTCCAACGCCACCGCCACCAAGTGGCTCTACTACGGAGACGGCACCCTGATGGGGCTCTATGAGACCGGCACCAATATCTTCGAGATTACCGTGGACTTCAGTTCCACGTGGGGCTTCCTCATCCGCACCTCCACGACCTCGTGGGACGGCGGCACCAAGTGGGGAGGCAGCGGCAGCGCCCTGATCTTCGGCACGCCGTACACGATCAACAACACGACCGCCGCGGACATCACCTTCGCCGGCGGCGAGTACTATTTCGCGAGCTTCGACAGGTCCATGCCGGACCTCAACTACGGTCCCTACCAGACGGCCTCCCAGTCCGCGGCCTTCAAGGACCTGGCGGCCTCCGCCGACAAATGGATCAACATGGGTGTCAACGGCTTCCGCCTCGACGCCGTAATCTGGATCTACCAGAACCAGACGGCCGCCAACGTGGCCTTCCTCAAGGCCTGGTACGACCACTGCAACGCCACCTACAAGGCCCGCGGCGGTACCGGAGATTTTTACACCGTGGCCGAATCCTGGTGCGACAGCGCCGAGCAGATGGCCCCATACTACCAGGGCGTGCCGTCCAACTTCAACTTCTACTACTACTGGACGCTCAAGGACCGCATCAACAAAGGCAAGGGCAATGACTTCGCCAAGACCGTGGCCTACTTCCGCGGCCTGTTCAAGGCCCAGCGCAGCAACTTCATCGACGCCATCAAGCTCACCAACCACGACGAGGACCGCGCCGCCAGCGACCTGGGCAAGGACCTCGCCAAGGAAAAACTGGCCGCAGCCGTGCTGCTGACCTCGCCGGGCAAGCCCTATATCTACCAGGGCGAGGAACTCGGCTACTGGGGAACCAAGAGCGGCGGCGACGAGTATGTCCGCGCGCCCATCAAGTGGACCCGGGGCGGCACCGTCCCGACCAAGAGCCTGAACGACAAGGTGGACAACGCCATGCTCTCCGACGCCATCAGCGTCGAGGCGCAGACGTCCGACCCGGCTTCGCTGCTCGGCGTCTACCGCAAGTTCTCCGAGGCCCGCAACGCCTACAAGGCCCTCGCCAAGGGAGAAATCCAGGAAGTGTCTTCTTCCAACAACGCCGTGGCCCTGTGGACGATGAGCTTTGACGGCCAGACCGTGCTCGTGGCCCACAACTTCGGCTCGGGCGTGGCTTCCGTCAACGCCCCCGGCTACAAGATGGACAACATCCTCGTCTCCAACGGCGTCGCTTCCGGCAACGGCAGCAGCCTCACCCTTGGTGCCTACGCTTCTGCCGTCTTCGCCCAATGAGACACCCTTCCCTGATCCTTGCAGCGGCACTCCTGTTGGCCGCCTGCGGCAAGACTCCGGAGCCTATGCCCGACCCGGATCCGACACCCTCGCCCTCGACCCTCGTCAAGGGCGCGGACATCAGCTGGGTCACGGAGATGGAGAAGAAGGGATACAAATTCTACAACGCCGCCGGGCAGGAGCGTGAGTGCACCGCCCTCATGAAGGAGCTGGGCATGAACGCCATCCGCCTGCGCGTGTGGGTGAACCCCGCGGGGGGCTGGAACGGCAAGGACGACGTGGTCGCCAAGGCCAGGCGCGCACAGGCGCTCGGGCTCAGGCTCCTGATCGATTTCCATTACAGCGACACCTGGGCCGATCCCGGCCACCAGACCGTACCCGCCGCCTGGAAGGGCAAGGACGCCACGGCGATGGCCGCGGCCGTGAAGGCCCATACGCAGGAGGTCCTGCAGGCCCTCAAGTCCGCGGGCGTGGAGGTCTCCTGGGTGCAGGTGGGCAATGAGACCACGCAGGGGATGCTCTGGGACAGCGGCAAGGTCTCCGGCCAGGACCCCGGACAGTTCATCAATTATTTCAAGGCCGGGCGCGAGGCCGTCAAGGCCGTCTATCCGCAGGCGCAGGTGATCCTGCACCTCGACAACGGCTGGAAGATGTCCACGCTGGACTGGTTCCTCGGCCTGATGAAGGCCAGGTCCCTGGACTACGACATCCTGGGGCTCTCGCTCTATCCTTCCTACTGGGAGAACAACGCCTATCCTGACTGGGGGACCAAGGTGAAGCAGTTCGTCTCCAACCTCCCCGCGCTCAAGTCCGGCTACGGCAAGCCCGTGATGCTGGTGGAGTTCGGCATGCCCGCCAGCCAGCCCGACAAGGCCAAGGCGGCCCTGCAATACCTGTTCGACAACACCCGCGGCTACGATTACTTCCTGGGCGTCTTCTACTGGGAGCCCGAGGCGGAGCACAGCCGCAACAATTATGACTACGGCGCCTTCGCCGGCGGCAAGCCCACGGCAGCGCTCGACCCGTTTGCTAATTAGGAATGAGATTCCGGGTCAAGCCCGGAATGACGGAATGACGGAATAACGGAATGACGAAATGATGAAAAGATTTCTACCGATACTGATGCTGCTGGCGCTCGGCGCCTGCGCACCCAAGACCGCCCCGGCCGAACCCGGCAACTGGGCCCACGACGGCATCGTCTACGAACTCAACGTCCGCCAGCTCACGCCGGAGGGCACCTTCGCCGCGGCGGAGAGCCAGCTTCCGCTGCTGCGGGAGCTGGGCGTGGAGATCATCTGGGTGATGCCGCCCTATCCCATCGGGGAGAAGGGCCGCAAGGGTACCTTGGGCTCGTACTACGCTATCCGGGACTACTGTGACATCAACCCGGAGTTCGGCACGCTCGCCGACTTCGACCACTTCCTGGCCACGGCCCATGAGGCCGGTTTCAAGGTGGTGCTGGACTGGGTCGCCAACCACACGGCGCCCGACCACCCGTGGGTCACGGAGAAGCCCGCAGACTGGTATGTGCGTGATGCTGAGGGAAATACGATCGTCGAGTACGACTGGACCGACATCGCCAAGCTCAACTACGCCAACGCCGACATGCGCGCGGAGATGGAGAAGAGCATGCGCTTCTGGCTGGAGCGCGGCGTGGACGGCTTCCGCTGCGACGTGGCCTACCAGGTCCCGCAGGACTTCTGGGCCGCGGTGCTGCCCAAGTTCCGTGCGGAGTTCGCACGCCCGCTCTATTTCCTCGCCGAGGGCGAGGAGGCCTGGCTGCACGACGCCGGCTTCGACACGACCTACGCGTGGAAGCTGCACCACCTGCTGAACGACATCGCGCAGGGCAAGTGCGGCGCCGACAGCCTGGTACGCTACATGGACTGGAACCAGCAGACCTATCCCAAGGGGGCCCGCCGCCTGGGATTCACCTCCAACCATGACGAGAATTCCTGGAGCGGCACCGAGTTCGAGCGGATGGGCGACGCCTGGCAGGCGATGACCGTGCTGGCGTGGACCCTGCCGCAGATGCAGCCGCTCATCTATACCGGCCAGGAATACGGCTACGACCACCGTTTCGCCTTCTTCGAGAAGGATGCCATCCCGGCCCGCAAGACCAACGCCGTGACCGACTTCTACCGGGGTCTCGCCCGCCTGCGGGCGGAGCATCCCGCGATGACCTCCGGCAAGGGCACCTTCCGGCTCGTCTCCTCGGACAACAACACGATGGTGTATGAGCGGGAGAATGCCGACGACTGGGTGCGCGTCAGCGTGCAGCTCGAGGCCCCCTGGGCCTGGAAGATCGAGACAGACGCCGACCGCCTCGCGCGGATCGAGCCGCCCTGCTGGTGGGTGGGTATGGAGACCCCGCTCCAGCTGCTCGTACAGGGCGAAGGGATCGGCGCCTACAACGTGCGCGTGGAGGGTGCGCCCGGCGTGAGCGTGGCCGGCACGCACACGGCCGAGAGCCCGAACTACCTGTTCGTGGACATGAAGATCGCCAAGGACGCCCGTCCGGGCGCATACCGGCTCGTGTTCACCAAGGGCAAGGACAGCTTCCGCGTGACCTACACGCTCGGCGAGCGCCGCGAAGGCTCCGCGCAGCGGGAGAGCTTCGGCACGGCCGACGCCGTCTACCTGATCATGCCCGACCGCTTCGTCAACGGCGACCCGACCAACGACGAGACCGACGACACGATGGAGAATCCCGCCTACGATGCCTTCTTCGGCCGCCACGGCGGCGACATCCAGGGCATCGAGGACCAGCTGGACTACATCGCCGACCTGGGATTCACCGCCATCTGGAACACCCCGCTGCTCGAGGACGACGAGCCGAACTCCTCTTACCACGGCTACGCCTGCACGGACTATTACCGGATCGATTCCCGCTTCGGCAGCAACGACAAATACCGTGAATTCGTGCGCCAGGCGCACGGGCGCGGGATCAAGGTGATCATGGACGTGGTCACCAACCACTGCGGCGACCAGCACTGGTGGATGGCGGACCTGCCGTTCGCCGACTGGGTGCACCAGTGGCCCGAATACACGCATTCCAACTGCTCTTTCTCCGCCCAGAACGACCCGTATTGCTCGGAGCATGACCGCGAGAACATGGTCGGCGGCTGGTTCGACACCTCGATGGTGGACATGAACCTGGACAACCCGTACGTGCTGCGCTACTTCCAGCAGTGGGCTGCCTGGTGGACCGAATGGGCGGACCTGGACGGTTTCCGCGTGGACACCTATCCCTACAACGAGAAGGAGCCGATGTCGGAGTGGTGCGCCTCCGTGCGCCGCGAATACCCCAACCTCAACATCGTGGGCGAGGTCTGGTCCGTCAACGTGCCGCAGGTTGCCTACTGGCAGGCCGACAACCCCAACAAGGACGGCTTCAACTCCCACCTCCCCTCCGTCATGGACTTCGCCCTGCAGTCCGCGATCTGCCAGGGCATCAACACGGACCGCGAGAGCTGGGACGAGGGTATCACCAAGTGGTATGATTCCGTGGCCAACGACTTCTACATCCACGACCCGCAGAACATGATGGTGTTCCCGGGCAACCACGACACCGACCGCATCGGCGACGTGGTGGGACAGGACCCCGCCAAGATGAAGCTCGTGATGGCGCTGCTGGCCACCGTCCGCGGCTACCCGCAGCTCTTCGCCGGCGACGAGCTGATGGTCGTCTCGCGCGACCGCAGCCAGGGCCACGGCGGACTGCGCGTGGAGTTCCCGCAGGGCTGGGCGCAGGATGCCGTGCAGAAGGACCTGCACGACTACGTCCGCACCCTGCTGCAGTGGCGCAAGACGTCCGAGGCCGTGCAGCACGGCCGTACCCTGCATTTCATCAGCCGTGACAACACCTACGCCTACTGGCGCATCGCCGAGGACGGCGAGACCGTCTTCGTCTACCTCAACAACAACCCCGCCCCGCGCGAGATCCCGTGGGCGGACTACGCCGAAGTGACTGGCGGCCTGAAGGGTTCCGGCCGCGACGTTGTCACCGGAGAGACCGTCAACCTTACCCCCCGGACCGTGGCGGGCCGCTCCGCCCTGGTCGTTGAATTCAAATAGATTCCGGGGTTGAACGAATAGTCATTCCAGGCTTGTTTTAATAGTCATTCCGGGCTTGACCCGGAATCTAGAACCGATACGATATGAACCGACTGTTATCGATACTGACCCTGCTGGCGCTCGCAGCCTGCACCTCCACTCCGGCCCAGAAGCCGGAGCCGAAGGCCGAACTCGCCTCTCCGGACGGCCAGCTCCGGATGAGCTTCTATCTCTCCGACGAAGGGACGCCCCGCTACGCGCTGGAGCGCGCGGGCGTACCGGTCCTGACCCCGAGCCGCCTGGGCTTCAGCCTGCGCGGCACCGTCAAGGCCGAAGACCTCGTCTACGCTTCCGACGGGACCGTGGACAAGCTGGACCGCGAGGGCGTCGTGGCCTTCGACCGCGGGTTCGAGCTCGCGGGCACGGCCACGGACACGTTCGACGAGACCTGGGAGCCGGTCTGGGGCGAGGAGTCGCAGATCCGCAACCATTACAATGAGCTCCTGGTCCACCTCCGTCAGCCGCAGAGCGGCCGCCTGCTGGACATCCGCTTCCGCCTGTTCGACGACGGACTGGGCTTCCGCTACGAATTCCCCGGCGGGCAGCCGCTGGTGCATTTCGTCATCAAGGAGGAACTCACGGAGTTTGCCATGGCGGACGACTGCACGGCCTGGTGGATCCCCGGCGACTACGACACCCAGGAATACGAATACAACTGCACGAAGCTCTCCGAGGTCAGTGCGCACTTCCGCGACAAGATGCGCGGCAACAGCAGCCAGACCCCGTTCAGCACCTCCGGCGTGCAGACTTCCCTGCAGATGAAGACCCCGGACGGTCTGTATGTCAACATCCATGAGGCCGCCCTGGTGGATTTCCCCTGCATGCACCTGCTCGTGGACGGCAAGAGCCACACGCTCCGTGCCTGGCTCACCCCGGACGCAGAGGGCTGGAAGGGAAACCTGACCGCCCCCGCCAAGACGCCCTGGCGCACCGTGCAGGTGGCCGCCAGCGCCACGGACCAGCTGGCCTCGCGCCTGGTGCTCAACCTCAACGAGCCCTGTGCGCTGGAGGACGTGAGCTGGATCCACCCCGTCAAGTACATGGGCGTGTGGTGGGAGATGATCGCCGGCGCGGGCTCCTGGGCCTACACGGACGCCGTCGGCATCCACCTGGACAACTTCGACTACGCCGCCGCCAAGCCCAACGGGCGCCACAGCGCCAACAACGCGCGCGTGCGGACCTATATCGATTTCGCGGCGGAGCACGGCTTCGACGCGCTGCTGGTCGAGGGCTGGAACATCGGCTGGGAGGAGTGGGCCAACTGCAACAAGGACTTCGTCTTCGACTTCCAGACCCCGTATCCCGACTTCGACATCGACGCGCTCAACGCCTATGCGCACGCCAAGGGCATCCGGCTGGTGATGCACCACGAGACCTCCTCCAGCGTGCGCAACTATGAGCGCCACCTGGAGGCCGCCTACTCCCTGATGAACCGCTACGGCTACGACGCCGTCAAGTCCGGCTACGTGGGCGACATCCTCCCCCAGGGCCTGCACCACTACAGCCAGTGGATGGTCAACCACTACCAGTACTGCATCGAGGAGGCGGCGAAGCACCATATCATGGTCAACGCCCATGAGGCGGTACGCCCCACGGGCCTGTGCCGCACGTACCCCAACCTGATCGGCAACGAGTCCGCCATGGGCACGGAGTACCAGGCCTTCGGCGGCATCACGCCGGGCCACACGGCCATCCTGCCCTTCACCCGCCTCAACGGCGGTCCGATGGACTACACCCCGGGCATCTTCGAGCAGAATCTCAAAGAGTGGTGCGGCAATGACTCGCATGTGAACTCGACGATCGGCGGCCAGCTCGGCCTCTACCTGACGATGTACTCCCCGCTGCAGATGGCAGCGGACACGCCCGAGCATTACAGCCGCTTCATGGACGCCTTCCAGTTCATCAAGGACGTGGCCGTGGACTGGAGCGAGAGCCGCTACCTGTACGCCGAGCCGATGGAATACATCATCGCGGCGCGCAAGGCCAAGGGCACCGGTCAGTGGTTCCTCGGCGGCGTGACCGACGGCCAGGAGCGCAGCTTCGAGGTCAAGCTCGACTTCCTCGAGCCCGGCTCCTATGAGGCGACGGTCTACGCCGACGCCCCGGACGCCCACTTCAAGACCAACCCGCAGGCCTACCGCATCACCAGGCAGACCGTGACCCCGGCGGACACCCTCCCGGTCACGATGGCCCCCGGCGGCGGCTTCGCCGTCAGTTTCCGGAAACTGTAATTCCGAAGTCCGGAGCGCGGGAGGGCAGGGCCTTTTCGCAGCGTTTGCCCGGGTAGGGTCGGGGGCTGGCGAAGCCGAGGCGCCGATAGCGGAGAAAAGGCCGCTGCCCTTCCGGCGAAGGACGAAGGACAAGATAAGACTATGACAGTAACATTCAAGATAGAGTATCGGACCCAGTGGGGCGAGAGCCTTTCGCTGGTCCTCCAGGACAAGAAACACCCCATGAAATGGGGCGACGGTGCGGTCTGGAGCGTGACGGTCAAGGACTGTCCCGCCGCCGCACTCAAGGACTACACCTACGTGGTGATGCGCGACGGACTGATCATCCGCACCGAATGGCAGCACCACAGCGCCAAGGCCGCACGGGTGATCGAAGACGCGTGGATCGACTGCCCGATCCCGGGCTGCCCGTTCCCGCGTGCGCACCAGGCGGAGAAATTCGACCGCCCGGGCTTCCGCGGCGCCGGCACGGCCATCCCCGTGTTCTCGCTGCGCACCCCCGACGACTTCGGCATCGGCGAGTTCCGCGACCTGCGTCCGCTCGTGGACTGGGCCGCCGCCACCTGCCAGTGCATCATCCAGCTGCTGCCGGTCAACGACACCACCCGCAAGGGCACCTGGACCGACTCGTACCCCTACAGCCCCGTGTCCACCTTCGCCCTGCACCCGCTGTACATGCACCTGCAGGACCTCGGCATCAAGGCCGACGCCGCCTTCAAGAAGAAACAGGCGGCCCTCAACGCCCTGCCGGAGCTGGACTATCCCAAGGTCTTCAAGGCCAAGATGGCCTACATCCGCCAGGCCTTCGAGGCGCGCGGCGCCAAGGACCTGGCCTCCGCCGCCTATAAGAAGTTCTATAAAGAGAACCAGGGCTGGCTCGACGAATATGCCGCCTTCTGCGCCCGGCGCGACAAGCTGGAGCCGGAGTATTACTGCTGGATGCAGTACCACCTCGACAAGCAGTTCGGAGAGGAAGTGGACTACGCCCGCGCCAAGGGCGTCTCCTTCAAGGGAGACCTCCCGATCGGCGTGAGTGCTGACAGCGCGGAGGCCTACTGGCATCCCGAGCTCTTCAACCTCGACTCCTCCACCGGCGCCCCGCCCGACTTCTTCAGCAAGGACGGACAGAACTGGGGCTTCCCGACCTACAACTGGGAGGAAATGGCCAAAGATGACTTCGCCTGGTGGAAGGCGCGCCTCCGGAAGATGAGCCGCTACTTCGACGCGTTCCGCATCGACCACATCCTCGGCTTCTTCCGCATCTGGGAGATCCCTACGGAGTACAAGAGCGGCATGATGGGCCACTTCAACCCGGCCCTGCCGTACGCCCCGGAGGAAATTGCGGCGTTGGGGCTGCCCCTCGAGGGGCTCTTCCACCCCGACCCGCGCCACCCCGGGAAGTACCAGCCGCTGATCGCACCCGCCTCCGCAGACCTGCCGCAGTGGCAGCAGGAGCGCTTCGGCGCCCTCTACAATGACTTCTTCTACCACCGCCACGACGCTTTCTGGAAGCGCAACGCCGAGAAGAAGCTGCCGGAGCTGCTCGGTGCCACGGGGATGCTCGCCTGCGGCGAGGACCTCGGCATGGTGCCCGACTGCGTGCCCGGCGTGATGGACCACGAGAAGATCCTCTCGCTGAAGATGCGCGGGATGGAGCAGGAGGGCGAATGGAAATACCTGAGCGTGTGCGCCACTTCCAGCCACGACATGGAGACGCTGCGCATGCAGTGCGCGGACGATCCCAAGCCGTGGGAGGTGCGCCGGATGCTGTGGGAGTTCCTCGACTCCCCCTCGATGCTCGCAATCTTCCCGCTGCAGGACTGGGTGGCGATGGATCCCGGCCTGCGCCGTCCCGACCGCATGGCCGAACGCATCAACGAGCCCGCCGACCCGCACCACCACTGGCGCTTCCGCCTGCACTTCGACGTGGCTGAACTGTTGAAAGCCACCGAGCTCAACGTCGCCGTGGAGGGTATGGTCAAGGACTCCCGCCGCGCAGCGTAGACACCTTTCAAACAAGCATTTCCGCGGGTCGCATCCTCATAAATGGGGATGCGGCCCGCTCGCTTTTTCATCAATATTTGGGATTGACCGGCCTTTAATAAGTGTGTACTTTTGCGTGCATTTTATGCAGCAGAGAGCCATGAAAAGGAGAGTGTTTATCTTACTGGGGGCGCTGCTGGCTTCGGCCGGCCTTTCTGCGCAGGTGATGCCCCAGACACAGGGCCGGCTGACCATCGGCGGCTACGGCGAAGTCGCGCTGACGCGCAATTTCTTCAGTGACAATGTCTATCGTTATTCGCATCCTGACAACTACCGGAATGACCCGTCCCACGGCCGATTCGACATTCCGCACGCCGTGATCTACCTCGGCTACGACTTCGGCAAGGGCTGGACGATGCAGACTGAAATCGAATTCGAGCATACCGGCTCGGGCGGCGCCGTGGAGAAGGAATTCACCGAGGCGGGCGAGTGGGAGACCGAGGTCGAGAAGGGCGGCGAGGTCGAACTGGAGCAGTTCTGGATCCAGAAGAGTTTCGCCCCGCAGTTCAATGTCCGCATCGGTCATCTGGTGGTGCCCGTGGGCGGGCTCAACAACGCCCACGAACCCATCAACTATTTCACCGTGTACCGCCCCGAGGGCGAATACACCATCCTCCCCTCCACCTGGCACGACACCGGCATCAGCCTGTGGGGCCGGGCGGGCGCCTGGCGCTACGAGGCGCTGGTGGTCGCCGGCCTGGACGCCTTCATGTACGACCGTGACAACTTCGTACATTATGGCGCCGGCTCGCCCTATGAATTCAAGGTTGCCAACCGGCTGGGCTTTGCGGCGCGCGTGGACAACACCTCCGTCCGCAACCTCCGCCTCAGCCTCAGCGGCTTCTACGGCCAGGGGATGCACAACAGCTATCCCAATGACATGTGGAACACGCGCTACGCCGACCTCCGCGGCCACACCCTGATCGGAGCCTTCGATTTCTGCTACTCCGGCACAAACCTCATCGTGCGGGGCAACGCCGACGTCGGCTCCGTCAGCGACGCTTCCACCATCAGCACGGTCAAGCGCAACCTCTCCTCCAACAACGCGCCCTACCGCAAGACCCCCGTAGGCCGGGGCGCCGTGGCGGCGGGCCTCGAGGCGGGCTACGACATGCTGCATCTCTTCCCGGGCGTGCGGGACAAGGAGCAGAAGCTCTATCTGTTCGGCCGCTACGAGTATTACGATTCCTATATCCCGGCCGCTGACCAGCCGGACTACCCCTACACCGACCGGCACCGGGTGGCGGTGGGCCTGAACTGGCTGCCGCTGCCGCAGATCGCCGTGAAGGCGGAATATTCCCGCCGTTTCCTGCCGAGCCAGTACAACGACGAACCCTCCGTGTCGCTGGGCATCGCCTATATGGGATTCTTCAACCGGTAATCCGAAAAAACAAAGCATATGAAAAAAAACTTCCGTTCCGCACCCGTTGCCGCAACCCTCGCGGCCCTGTGCATGCTCGCCGTTTCCTGCGGCGGCAACAAGAACCAGCTCGGCGGACTGACCGAGAGTGAAAAAGCGATGAAGGCCGTTGCCGAACAATACGTCCCGGGCGTGGTGTATTCCACCTATGGAGACCTCGCCAAGGAGACGGGCGAGCTCTACAGCCTGCTCGCTTCGGCCGCCCAAAGCGGCGTGTCCAAACTGAGCCAAAGCCAGCTCGACGCCATCTGCGCCAAATTCCTCCAGGCCCGCCAGAGCTGGGAGGAGTCCGAGGCCTTCCTGTTCGGAGCGGCTTCCGACTTCGGCATCGATCCGCACATCGACACCTGGCCGCTCGACGTGGACGGCCTGGCAACGGAACTCTCCAATGCCGAGAAGGTGGAAGCCCTGCGCGGCGAGGACGGCATTGCGTATGCCGCCGCCAAGCTGGGCCAGGAGCTGCTGGGCTTCCACGGCATCGAGTTCGTGCTGTTCCGCGACGGTAAGAACCGCACCGTGGCGGCCCTCCAGGGCAAGGAGGACCACGCCGCCTTCGCCGGCAAGACCGTGACCGGCGAGCAGGAGCTCATCTACGCCGCCGCCGTGGCCGGCGACCTGCGCGACAACTGCTACCGCCTGTGCGTGTCCTGGAACCCCAATGCCCCGCAGGAGTATGTGGACCGCTGCGAGGAACTCGAGGTTCCCGTGACCGTGACCGGCTCCGACCTGACTTACGGCGAGAACCTGCTGGGCGCCGCAGAGGCCGGCAGTTCCTACAAGACCTGGCAGAGCGCCATGTCCTCGATCCTAATCGCAGGTTGTTCCAACATCTGCGCCGAGGTGGCCGATGTCAAGATGGGCAACGCGCACTCCGGCGAGGACGTCAACTACATCGAGTCCCCCTACAGCAAGCAGTCCTTCCAGGATTTCATCGACAACATCCTGAGCATCCAGTATACGCTCTACGGCAAGGCCGGCGCCGCCGGCGCCCAGCCCAATTCGCTGATGGGTTTCTTCAAGGCACAGAACTATAGCGGAGCCAATGCCATCCAGTCGGCCCTGGACGCCTCGCTGGCCGCCCTGCGTGCCTGCCAGGCCAAGGGCGCCTTCGTGGACATCTATGCCGATGCCTCCGTACAGAAAGCGATGGACGAGATCAGCAGCCTGGACGACGAACTCAACAAGGCGGCGGCCTGGATTGTCCTTCAATAAGCCATTTGCGATGATCCGTTTCCATAAATTGCTGTTGTGCAGCCTGGCGCTGGTAGCGCTGGGCTGCACCCCCGAGTCGGTCCAGACGCGTTTCTATTCCGAGAAACGGGAATCCGACGCCAAATATGTCGGCCAGGCGGTCGGCAACTTCTCGGCCGAAGAATGGTACCCCGGCGGCCTGCTCGGCACGACGGACAACGTGACCGAGGGCTGCTATGAGGACGAGGCTCCTGTTGTCAACACGATGGGCCTGGCCCAGGCCTTCAACCTGGGTGAGGCGGCCTTCGAGCGCAACTTCACGATCAACACCGCCCCGTTCAAAGGCCTGGGACCGGCCTACCTGCGCTCGTCCTGCCTGGACTGCCATCCCGGCTACGGCCACGGCAAGCGCCAGGAGTATTACAAAGCCGGCTACGGCAACGGTTACCTCCTCGTGGTGTATCACCCGGTGGACGGTGCCAACAGTGACGACGGCCCCTACGTGGCCGAAGTCACGGGCATGCCGCAGACCAAGGCGGCCGCCCCGTTCCTGCCGCCCATCGACGAGGACCAGATCGTCCTGAACTGGATCCCGGTGAGCCGGATGGAGAGCGGCCTGCCGATGACCTTCCCCGACGGGGAGACATATGAACTCATCTACCCGGAACTGAGCATCCCGGAGAAGGCCTTCAACACCGACCCGACGCCCTATCAGACGGGCAATAAGGCGGTGGCCTTCCGGCTTGAGTCCACGATCGGCATCCCCGGTACCGGCCTGCTGGACGCCATCCCGGAGGAGGACATCAAGGCGCAGTACCAGGCAGAGGCCCCTTATGCCGAGCTGAATCCGGCTTTCTGGGACAAAGACGCCAACGACTTCGCCCCTACGGCCTGGTACACCCTCGCCGCCGGGCAGTTTGCCGACGGCACGCCCGCACCCGCGGGCACCAAGAAACTCAAGCGCTTCACCTACGCGATGACGCGCGCCTCCCTGCAGGACGGCGCCGGTGCCAACGCCATCTGGAATATCACCAACGTCAGCCGCTCCGACCGTCCCTTCCTCTATACCACCAAGGCGTGGGCCAAAGCTATGTCGGAGAACGATGAGGTGATCGCCGCCATCCAGGCCGACCCGTCTTCTCCATACTATGCAGACGGCACCAAGGAAGGCATCGCCGAGGCCGTGCTGAACCTGCTGGACCCGACAACCAACCAGTTCGACAACGCCTGGCACAACTTCACGCCCGAGATGAGCGATGACCAGTACTACAACTTCCTGGTGTGGCACCGCGGCCTGTCCATACCGCGGGCACGCGACCTCAACCGGGAGGAAGTCCAGCGCGGCAAGAAGGTCTTCACCGAGATCGGCTGCGCCACCTGCCACCGTCCGTCCTGGAAGACCAGGAAGGACAACTACTGGGCCCCTGCCATCGTGGACGGCAAGCCGCTCCCGCGCTACGAGGACCAGACGATCTACCCTTACACCGACATGATCCAGCACCGGCTTTACATGAAGAACGGCATCCACGGCAGCTGGTGCCGCACTACGCCCCTGTGGGGCCGCGGTCTCTCAAAGACCAACACCGGTGCAGAAGACCGGCTCCACGACGACCGGGCGCGCAATGTGATCGAGGCCATCATGTGGCATGGCTATAGCAAAAAAAGTGATGCGTATTCCTCCACGGAGAAGTTCTACAACCTCTCCAAAGAGGACCGGGACGCCATCGTAGAATTCATCAATGCAATCTAAGGTTTACAAGATCCTAAGTTATGGATCGTTGGCGGTGGCCGTCGTCCTGATGGCCGCCGCCACCGTGATTGAGCGCCTGTATGGGACGGAGGCGGCGCTCAGCCGCATCTACCACCACCCGGTTTTCTTCGCCCTGTGGGCGGTGATGGCCGTGGCGGGCATGGTGCTGCTCGTGCGACGCATCGGGACGAAACGCCCGGCGACGCTCCTGCTGCATGTCGCGCTCGTGCTGGTCCTGACCGGTGCGCTGGTGACCCATTTCTGCGGTGTCAGCGGCAGCATCCATCTGCGCGAGGGGGAGCCGAACGCGACTTTCGAGCTGGAGGACGGCTCTTCCGTCAGCCTTCCTTTCTCGCTGACACTGAAAGAATTCCGCATCGAGCATGATCCCGGTACGACGAATGTGTCGGATTACGTCTCCGAACTGGACTGTGACGGGAAGGCAGAGACCATCTCCATGAACCATATCCTCAAGCGGGACGGCTACCGTTTCTACCAGGCGGACTATGATGAAGACGGACGCGGCAGCATTCTGGCCGTCAGCCGCGACCCCTGGGGCGTGGGCATTACCTACACGGGCTACCTGCTCCTGCTGCTGTCGATGATCGGGTATTATTTCGAAAAAGACACGGTCCGGACTGCGCTGCGCCGGGATCGGAAGCCCGGCCGGGGGCGCAGGACCTGGACCATCGTCCTCTCCCTGGCGGGCGCCGGCATCCTGGCCGCCTGGTTCCTGGGGGCTTTCCCGAAAGGGCCGCTGATGCCGGTCCTGCGCTCGCCGCTGCTGTTCATCCACATGATTCCGATCATTGTCAGCTACGCCCTGTTCGCCCTGGCGGCTATCCTGGGCATCATCGGCCTGCTGCTGCCGGCCGACCGGTCGGCGCGCCTGCAGGCCGTCAGCTGGCGGCTCCTGCTGCCGGCTGTCTTCCTGCTGACGTTCGGGACCTTCCTGGGAGGTGTCTGGGCGAACATCTCCTGGGGGAACTACTGGGCCTGGGACCCGAAGGAGACCTGGGCGCTGATCACGCTGCTGGTCTACTCCGTGGCCCTGCACGGCACGGCGCTCGGCTTCTTCCGGCGGCCCAAGGTATTCCACACCTTCTGCATCCTGGCCTTCCTGGCGGTGCTGGTCACCTATTTCGGCGTGAACCTGCTGCTGGGCGGAATGCACAGCTATGCGTAGGGGCTGGCCCTGGCGCTCTCTGATTATCAATGTTTTACAAAACAACCTTCGGTGATTTGACCGAAGGTTGTTTTGTAAAACGCTGATACACAATAGCAGGATTTCTGTTTTTTTTCTATCTTTGAGAAAACTTCTTCTGCTATGTGGTGGATTGTTGTAACCCTTCTCGTTCTGGGCGTCCTGCTGATGCTCGTTGAAATGCTCCTCATCCCGGGGATCGGCGTGGCCGGTTTCCTGAGCCTCGGCTCGCTGGGCGTGGCCTGCTGGTACGCCTTCTCCGCCATCTCCACGACCGCCGGATGGTGGACCACCCTCGCCGCCGTGCTGCTGCTGGGCGTGATGATGTTCTTCGCGCTGCGCGCCAAGACCTGGCGCCGCTTCGAACTCAAGACCGAGGTGACCTCCAGGATGGGCACCGAGGCCGAGCAGGTCCATGTCGGAGACCGCGGCATCGCCTACACGCGCCTCGCGCCGCTCGGCACGGGCCGCTTCGGCGCCGTCTCCTGCGAGGTCAAGTCCCACGACAACACGATGGTCGACGCCGGCACGCCGGTCGAGGTCGTGGCGATCGAAGAGAACAAACCCCTTGTCAAACCCGTAACACAAATCTGATATGAACGCCATCATCTGGATCGTCATCGCGATCGTCGGCCTGATCATCGTCCTCTGGTTCTTCCCGGTGGCCCTGTGGTTCCAGGCCCTGCTCTCCGGAGTCTATGTGTCCCTCATCCAGCTCGTGCTGATGCGCTGGAGGGGGGTGAATCCCCGCACCATCGTGATGGCGCTCATCACGGGCACCAAGGCGGGCCTTACGCTGAAAGCCAACGAACTGGAAGCCCACTACCTGGCCCGGGGCAACGTGACCAAGGTCGTGATGGCGCTCATCTCCGCCAACAAGGCCAACATCCCGCTGGACTTCAAGATGGCCTCCGCCATCGACCTCGCCGGCCGCGACGTGCTCGAGGCCGTGCAGATGTCCGTCAACCCCAAGGTGATCAACACCCCGCCCGTCACGGCCGTGGCCAAGGACGGCATCCAGCTCATCGCGAAGGCGCGCGTGACCGTGCGTGCGAATATCAAGCAGTTGGTCGGCGGCGCCGGCGAGGAGACCATCCTGGCGCGCGTAGGCGAAGGCATCGTCTCGTCCATCGGCTCGTCCGACAGCCACAAGTCCGTGCTCGAGAACCCGGACAGCATCTCCAAGCTGGTGCTCGGCAAGGGCCTCGACGCCGGCACGGCCTATGAGATCCTCTCCATCGACATCGCCGACATCGACGTCGGCAAGAACATCGGCGCCGTCCTGCAGATGGACCAGGCCGATGCCGACAAGAACATCGCCCAAGCTCGCGCCGAGGAGCGCCGCGCCATGGCCGTGGCCCAGGAGCAGGAGATGAAGGCCAAGGCGCAGGAAGCCCGCGCCCGCGTGATCGAAGCCGAGGCGCAGGTGCCGCTGGCCATGGCCGAGGCCTTCCGCAGCGGCAATCTCGGAATCATGGACTACTACCGGATGAAGAACATCCAGGCCGACACCGAGATGCGCGAAAACATCGCGAAATAGCGACGTCACGCGCACATTATCACAATTTTAGCCCGCAAAGTTTCTTTCTTTTGAGAAAAATGCTAACTTTGCGGACTATTTTGTGAATTATATTTAAATTACCATACATATGCAAAGCAAAGGTGCTATCAGATTTGTCACGATCTGCCTCCTGCTCGCCTGCCTCTGGCAGTTGTCCTTCACCGCGGTGACTTCCCTCTACAACCGGAAGGCCGAGAAGCGCGCAGAGCAGATTGCCCAGAAGGCCGACCTTTCGGCCGTTGCCGAGGCTGATCGTGCTTTCTTCCTCGATTCCATCCGCAAGATCGAGGCTCGCCGCTACACGGATTCCATCTCCGGCGAGAAAGTTTATTTGGGTTACACATTCAAGCAGGTCCAGAACCAGGAGATCAACCTCGGCCTCGACCTCAAGGGCGGTATGAACGTGATGCTGCAGGTCCAGCTTGAGGACCTCGTACGCGCCCTCTCCGGCGGCAACCAGACCCCGGAGTTCCTGCGTGCCATCGAGCTCGCCAAGCAGCGCAGCGTCAACTCCCAGTCCGACTTCATCACCCTGTTCGCCGAGGCGTTCCGCGAGACCGCTCCCGGCACCCGCCTCGCCCAGGTGTTCGGCACCTATGAGATGCGCGACCGCATCAAGCCCGAATCCACCGACGAGCAGGTCATCAGCGTGATCCGCGAAGAGGCCGAGAGCGCTGTTGCCAACTCCTTCAACGTGCTGCGCAACCGTATCGACCGCTTCGGCGTGACCCAGCCGTCCATCCAGAAGATCGGCAACACCGGCCGCATCCTCGTGGAGCTCCCGGGCGTCAAGGAGCCGGAGCGTGTCCGCAAGCTGCTCCAGGGTACCGCATCCCTCGAGTTCTGGCCGACCTTCACCTATGACGAGATGGCATCCTACCTCGACGAGGCCAATACCCGCCTCGCCCAGCTGCTCGACACCGACGAGCCTGAGGCCGCCGCCGAGCCCGCTGCCGCCGCCGAAGGCGACGCCGTGGCCCAGGAGCTGCAGGCCCAGAACGCCGCTTCCGAGGACGCTGAACTCGCCGCTGCCCGCAAGGCCAACCCGCTCTACGCGGTGCTGAGCCCCTCCGGCATGCGCGGCAACGCCTGCATCGGCCTCGCCGCCGCTGCCGACACCGCCCTCGTCAACAAGTACCTCCGGATGCCGGAGATCGAGGCCATCTTCCCGGCGGAGTTCCGCCCGATGTGGTCCGTCCAGCCTTCCGAGTACGCCGCAGGTGACAACATCTACGAACTCGTCGCCATCAAGGCTACGTCCCGTGACGGCAAGGCCCCGCTCGACGGCGGTGTCGTGACCGACGCCCACGTCGACTACGACCAGCGCCGCGGCGGCAACCCGGGCGTTTCCATGACCATGAATGCCGAGGGTGCCAACGTGTGGGCCCGCCTGACCAAGGAGAACATCGGCCGCCAGATCGCCATCGTGCTCGACGGCACCGTGTATTCCTACCCGAACGTCCAGACCGAGATCACCGGAGGTTCCTCCTCCATCACCGGCAACTTCACCATCGACGAAGCCACCGACCTCACCAACGTCCTCAAGTCCGGTAAGCTCCCCGCCCCGGCCACGATCGTCCAGGAGCAGGTCGTCGGTCCGTCCCTTGGTGCCGAGTCCATCCGCGCAGGTCTGATCTCCTTCCTGATCGCTTTCTGCCTCGTCCTCCTGTACATGCTCTTCTTCTACCAGGGCGCAGGTGTGGCGGCAGACATCGCCCTGCTCTCCAACGTGGTGCTCCTGTTCGGCGTGCTCTCCGCCTTCGGCGCAGTCCTCACGCTCCCGGGTATCGCCGGTTTGGTATTGACATTGGGTATGGCCGTGGATGCCAACGTGATCATCTATGAACGCATCAAGGAGGAGCTCAAGGCCGGCAAGGGCTTGAGCAAGGCGGTAGCCGACGGCTACAAGAACGCCTACTCCGCCATCATCGACGGCCAGGTGACCACCCTCCTGACGGGTATCGTGCTGTTCTTCTTCGGCTCCGGTCCGATCAAGGGCTTCGCCACGACCCTCATCATCGGTATCATCACCTCCGTGTTCACGTCCATCTTCGTCACCCGCCTGATCTTCGAAGGCCGCATCAAGCGCGGCAAGAACATCACCTTCGAGAACAGCCTGACGAAGAACTTCCTCAAGAACACGCACATCAACTTCCTGGATGCCCGCAAGTGGTCCTACATCATCTCCGGCGCCCTCATCGTGATCGCCATCGGATCCATGTTCCTCAAGGGCTTCACCTACGGTGTCGACTTCACGGGCGGCCGCACCTACGTGGTCCGCTTCGACCAGCCTGTCACCGCCGAGGACGTCCGCGAGGCCGTGAACAAGACCTTCAACCTGGCCGATCCCGAGTCCTCCGTCGAGGTCAAGCAGTTCGGTGGCGACAGCCAGATGAAGATCACGACCTCCTATAAGTTCAAGGACGAGTCCAGCTCCGTGGACGCCGAGATCGAGAACATGCTCTACGAGTCCCTCAAGGGCTTCTACCTCGAGCCGGGCACCTTCTCCGACTTCACCTCCACGCTGGAGAACCCCAACGGTATCATCTCCTCCGACAAGGTGGGTGCGACCATCGCCAACGACATCAAGCGCAACGCCATCATCTCCATCATCCTCGCCCTGATCGTGATCTTCGCCTACATCGCGATGCGGTTCAAGGGCTGGAACTGGGGTCTCGGCGGTGTCGTCTCCCTGGCCCACACGGCGATCATCATCATCGGTTTCTTCTCCCTGTTCAGCGGCATCCTGCCGTTCAACCTGGATGTTGACCAGACCTTCATCGCCGCCATCCTGACGATCATCGGCTACGCCATCAACGACAACGTGGTGATCTTCGACCGTATCCGTGAGAACCTCTCGCTCCACCCGAGCGACGACTTCAAGGAGACGGTCAACAAGTCCCTCAACGCGACCCTCACCCGTACGGTCAACACCTCCGTGTCGACCCTCCTCCCGATGCTCGCCATCGCGATCTTCGGCGGTGAGTCCATCCGCGGTCTGTCCGTCGCCCTCTGCCTCGGTGTGCTGATCGGCACCTACGCCTCCATCATGATCGGTACCCCGGTCATGTACGACGCCGAGATGGCCGCCCGCAAGAAGGCTGCCGCCAAGGCTCCGGCCAAGAAATAAAGTTTTCAACAATTGAACCCCCGGCCTTCGCAGGTCGGGGGTTTTTGCGTATATTTGTACAACCATGTCTTTCGTACACCTGCATGTCCATACCCAATACTCCATCCTCGACGGGATGAGCGACATCGGCAAGCTCTTCCGCCGCGCGGAGGAGTTGGGCATGCCCGGCCTGGCCATTACCGACCACGGCAACATGTACGGTATCAAGGACTTCAGCGACGTGGCGAAGAAGCACCCGGGGGTCAAGCCCATCCTCGGCTGCGAGATTTACGTCACGCAGCACTACGACCACCATCTCAAAGACAACGACCACAAGAAGTACTACCATCTCATCCTGCTGGCCAAGAACTACAACGGCTACAAGAACCTGATGAAGATCGTGTCCACAGGACACATCGAGGGCATGTACTACAAGCCGCGCGTGAGCCACGAAGTGCTGGAGAAGTACCACGAAGACCTCATCTGCTGCTCCGCATGCATGGCCGGGGAGGTCCCCCGTGCGATCCTCGCCGGGGACGAGGAGGGCGTCCACAAGGCCATCGAGTGGCACAAACGGGTCTTCGGCGAGGACTATTACCTCGAGGTGATGCTCCACAAGACCGAGGTCCCCGGGATGTCCCTGGAGCTCTACGAGCGCCAGAAGGAGTACACCAAGCGCATCTTCGATCTCGCCGCGGAACACGGCGTCAAGGTCGTGGCCACCAACGACGTCCACTTCGTCCGTAAGGAGGACGGCCCGGCCCATGACCGACTCATCTGCCTGACCACCAATGCGATGGTGGACGACCCCAAGCGCCTGCGCTACACCCAGCAGGAGTACCTCAAGAGCGAGGAGGAGATGGCCGCCCTGTTCCCGGACCACCCGGAGGCGCTCGCCAATACGCTGGAGGTGCTGGACAAGGTGGAGCGCTACGAGATAAACCGCGGGCACGTCCTGCCCAAGTTCGACCTCCCGGAGGACTTCCTCGCACACATCGACACCCACCTGGAGAAGTATGCCAACATCATCGAGAACGGCAAGTACGACGTCTCCAAGGACGCGGACGGAAACGAGGTGAAGCACTACCGCGGCGACGAATTCTGCCGGTCCGTGGCCTACCTGTGCCACCTGACCTACGAAGGTGCCCGCCGGCGCTACGGGGACACGCTCACGGACGAGCAGAAGGACCGCCTGCACTTCGAGTTGATGACGATCTCCTTCATGGGATTCCCGGACTACTTCCTCATCGTCCAGGACTTCATCGGCTGGGGACGGCGCCACGGCGTGTCCGTGGGGCCGGGGCGCGGCTCCGCCGCCGGCTCCTGCGTGGCCTACTGCCTCGGGATCACCAACCTGGACCCGATCCGCTACGACCTCCTGTTCGAGCGTTTCCTCAACCCGGAGCGCATTTCTATGCCGGATATCGATGTGGACTTCGACGACGAGGGCCGCTACCGCGTGATCCAGTACGTCCAGGACCACTACGGTGCCGACCACATCTCCCACGTCATCACCTTCGGCACCATGGCCGCCAAGCTCGCCGTCAAGGACGTGGCGCGCATCTCCAACCTCCCCCTGCCCGAGTCCAACCGCCTCACCAAGCTGATCCCCGACCGCCCGATCGTGGTCCGGGAGAACGGCGAGGACAAGGAGTACAAGCCCACGCTCGCCAACAGCGTCAAGTACGTCAAAGAGCTCAAACAGGAGTACGAAAACGGAGATCCGCTGGTGCGCGAAGTCCTCGACTACGCCCTCCAGCTCGAGGGCTGCATCCGCCAGGTCGGCATCCACGCCTGCGCCATGATCATCGGCCGCGGCAACCTCACGGACTACATCCCCATCACGATGGGCACGGACAAGGCCACGGGGCAGGAAGTATGGGTCAGCCAGTACGAAGGGACCAAGATCGAGGACGTGGGCATGCTCAAGATGGACTTCCTCGGACTCAAGACCCTCTCCATCATCGACCGCGCCCTGGCCCTGGTCAAGCAGCGCTTCGGCAAGGACATCGATATCGAGGCGATCCCTATCGACGACCCGGCAGTCTACGACCTCTACGCCCGCGGCGACACCAAGAGCATCTTCCAGTTCGAATCCGGCGGCATGAAAGAGTGGCTGATCAAGCTCCATCCCGAACGTTTCGAAGACCTGATCGCCATGAACGCGCTCTACCGCCCCGGGCCGATGGACTACATCCCCGACTTCGTGGCCGGCAAGAACGACCCGTCCAAGATCCACTACGACCTCCCCGAGATGGAGGAACTCCTCAAGGAGACCTACGGCGTCACGGTCTACCAGGAGCAGGTGATGCGCCTGTCCCAGAAGCTCGCCGGCTTCTCCAAAGGCAAGGCCGACAAGCTCCGCAAGGCCATGGGCAAGAAGCAGAAAGCCGTGCTGGACTCGCTCAAGGAGTCCTTCATGAAGGGCGCGCTCGCCAACGGCCACCCGGAGGCGGTCCTGACCAAGATCTGGTCCGACTGGGAGGCCTTCGCCAAATACGCCTTCAACAAGTCCCACGCCACCTGCTACGCCTGGGTGAGCTACCAGACCGCGTGGATCAAGGCCCACTACCCTTCCGAGTTCCAGGCCTCCAACCTCACGCAGAACATCTCCAACATGGAGGAGATGAAGGAGATCATGGCGGACTGCCGCAAGGCCGGCATCAAGGTCCTCAGCCCGGACGTCAACGAATCCGGCGCCCAGTTCTCCGTCAACAACCGCGGGGACATCCGCTACGGCCTGGGCGGACTCAAGGGCTTCGGGGACAATGTCGTGGACGCCATCATCCGGGAACGCACGGAGCACGGGCTGTTCACGGACCTGTTCGACTTCGTGGAGCGCATGGCCGAGATGCTGAACCGCCGCGCCGTGGAGACGCTCGTCTACGCCGGCGCGCTCGATTCGTTCGGCCTCAAGCGCACGCAGTATTTCCTGCCGTGCAAGAACGGCGAGCTCTTCATCGACGAGATCGTCAAATACGCGGGCCTCTACCGCAACGACCAGCTCGACTCCGCCAATTCCCTCTTCGGGGAGGTCGAGGAGCTGAAGCCCGTCCGCCCGGAAGCGCCGATGATGACCGGCGAGGAGGATATCCTGGGTCTGCTCCAGCAGGAGAAGGAATTCGTCGGGATGTACCTCTCCTCGCACCCGCTGGACCGCTACCGCTTCGAGATCGAGACCTTCGCGGACTGCCAGATGTCGCAGCTGCAGGCACGCATCGACGAATGTGAGACCAAGGACAAGGCCGGCAAGGCCGCGCTGGCCGGTATCGTCACGGACGTCAAGACCATGACGACCCGCAACGGCTCCCAGGGCGCACGCGTGACGGTGGAGGACTACAGCGGGACCTTCGAATTCGCCCTCTTCGGCAAGGATTACCAGGCGTGGCTGCCCTTCATGCAGCTCCACGCCCAGATCTTCATCGAGGGCGAGATCGCCCCGCGCTACTTCGTCAAGCCCGAGGAGCGCGCCCAGGGCAAGCGCTCGCCCTACGGCTTCCGGATCAAGAAGATCACGCTGCTGGGCAACCTCGGCGAGGACCTCATCACCGCCTTCAACATCATCCTCGAGTCCGACCGCATCTCACCGGACTTCCGCGAGCGGCTCATCAAGGCCTTGAAGAAATTCAAGGGCAAGACCCCGCTCTCCCTCTTCCTGCACGACAAGACCACGGGCTACAACCTCGAATTCTACTCCAAGAAGTTCCAGGTGACCGTCTGCGAAGAGTTCATCTCCGCCCTGCAGAAGCTGGGTGTCCAGTATTCCGTATCACATAAATGAGATTCCGGGTCAAGCCCGGAACGACTACCGAAGAGGAAGGAATGACTGCCGGGAGCCCGGAATGACTACCGGGAGCTTGAGATGACGTTCTAGCCGAGGCTGGTGCGGGCGAGGAATTCCTTGAAGTCCTGGCGGTAACTGTCGCCGACGGGAATCAAGGTGCCGTCGTCTAGGGTGATCCCTTCACGCGAGACCTCGCGGATATGCGAGAGATTGATGATGTAGGAGCGGTGCACGCGCATGAAGCGGCCGGCCGGGAGCCTGTCTTCCAGCGACTTGAGGCGCACCAGTACGATCAGGGGCACAGAAGTGTCTGTCAGCCAAACCTTTGCGTACTCGCTCATCCCTTCGATATAGCGGATGTCGTCCGTGCGGATGCGCACGGTCCGGTAGTCCGTCTTGAAGAACAGGGCGTCGTCCTGCTGCACGACGGCCGCCGGTTCCGGCACCGCAGGATGATCCAGCCGCTGGCGCAGCTTCTCCGCCGCAGCCAGGAAATCCGCCAGGCCGAAGGGTTTGAGCAGGTAGTCCACGGCGTTGACCCGGAAGCCCTCCACGGCGAACTCGGAATAGGCCGTGGTGAAGACCACCAGCGGCGGGTCCGGCAGCGTCCGCACGAAATCCATCCCGGAGATGTCAGGCATGTTGATGTCGAGGAACATCGCGTCCACCCGCTGCTCGCCGAGCACGCGGCGGGCTTCCATGGCGCTGTGGCAGGCTGCCACGAGCTCCAGGTAGGAGACCTTGGCGATGTACATTTCCAACTGTTTGAGCGCAAGCGGCTCATCGTCTACGGCCAGGACGCGGATCATACGGCAGAAAGGGTTTTGGGTTGGACAGGGAGATCCAGGATCAGGGTATAGATCCCGGTTTCCTGGTCGACATGCAGGGTATAGCGGTCTCCGTAGAGGAGATCCAGACGGCGGCGGGCATTCTCCTGACCGAGACCGGAACCGCCATCTTGTTTCAGGGGATTTTGCCGGCTGTTGGCACAACGGAAGACGACCCGGCCGCCTTCGACAACCACGGAAATATGCACGAATGACGGCGTCTCATAACTCACGCCGTGCTTGAAGGCATTCTCCACGAATGAGGCATATACGAGCGGCGGCACCTGGGCGCCCCCGTCGTGTTCCGGCAGTTGCAGGGAGATGTCCACGCCCTCGGGGTAGCGCAGCCGCATCAGGGCCACGTAGTGCTGCAGGAATTCCAACTCCTGTGCGAGGGGGATGGTCGGACTGCCGGAATCGTACAGGATGTGCCGCATCATCCGGGACAGCTCCACGATGCTCTCCTTGGCTTTCCCGGGATCGAGATCCACCAGCGCGTGGATGTTGTTGAGCGTGTTCATGAAGAAGTGCGGGTTGATCTGGTATCGGAGCGTGTCCAGACGTTGCTGGAGGTTCTCCGCTTCCAGTTCTTTCACGCGCGCCGCGTCCCGCGCGGAGCGGAACAACGCCTTGATCCCGAGATTGGCACCAATCATCATCATGCCCAGCAGGACCCGCAGGATCCGCGGATTCATCGGCACCGGTCCGCGATGCCGGCCCGGCGGCCCGCCGGGCCCGAAGGGCGCCGGCTGCCGCATCGGCATGCCGGGGTTGTGCCGATACAGGATCACGAAAACCACGAATGCGGCCAGCAGGGCGGCGACGGCTATGCCATAGGCCACGGGCTTGTGGCGGCGGAACAGCAGCGGCGCCGCCAGATAATTATGCAGCAGGAACAGCATCAGGAACGGCAGCATCCGCTTCCAAAGCCGCAGGATGTCCGCAAAGCCGACGGTCACGTTCGCGCGGGACAGGCCTTCCAGCCACAGCACCACCGCCCCGATCCCGAATACCGCGATCCAGAGCAGCAGATACAGCAGGTTCTCCCGTTTATCCTCGTCGTACAGGCGTTTCATTTCTGCAAATGTACACATTTCAAAGCAAAAGCACACCTGCTTCACTGAAGGAAATACCTGGTTCGCTGAATGCTTTCCGGCACGGCAAGCTAATTGATTCGCCTCCTGTCCGTGTACTAAAAGCGTTTATGATCATGAAAAGGATGTTATTCTTATTATTTCCGCTGACGCTCCTGCTGGCTTGCGGCAGCGCGAACGACCCGCTGGCCCTGTCCGGGTCCGGGAATGAAGACGAAGACTCCGGCAGCTCTTATGCCAGCGACTATGTCATGGATGACGAAGGAGACAACATCGACCTGGTCAGCTTCGACCGCACCATCTCCATCACCTTCTCCACTTCCGGCAGCGCCACCGTCAGCGGTGACACCAACGGCATCGTCAAGGTGAGCGGCAACGACGTGACTGCAGACAACACCGCCACCGGCGAAAAGGTCTACTACAAGCTCTCCGGCACCACCTCCGACGGTTTCTTCAAGCTCTACAGCGCCAACAAGCAGGCCGTCGAGCTGAACGGGGCCGACATCACCAACAAGCGCGGCTCCGCCATCAACATCCAGGGCAGCAAGCGAACTTTCGTCGTGGTGACCGGAACCAACAAGCTTGCCGACGGCGCCAGCTACACCCTCACTCCCTCGGACGAGGATGAGAAGGCGGCCTTCTTCAGCGAAGGCCAGCTGGTCTTCAGCGGCAAGGGAAGCCTCACCGTCACGGCGACCGGCAAGGCCGGCATCACCTCCGACGACTACGTCCGCTTCCTCGCCGCTCCGACCGTCAAGGTCAGCAGCACGGCTGGGCACGGCGTGCGCGGCAAGGACGCCGTGGTCGTCACGGACGGCACGCTCGGCATCACCGTCAGCGCCGCAGGCAAGAAGGGAATCTGCTCCGACGGCCCGGGCTACTTCAACGGCGGCACCGTCGTAGTGAACGTGAGCGGGTCCAACACCGGAAGTTCCTCCGGCAACGGAGGCCCCGGCGGCTTCGGCGGCTGGGGAGGATGGGGCGGAAGCAGCTCATCCTCAGACGATTCCTCCGCTGCCAAGGCCATCAAATTCGACGGCAACCTCGTCTTTGCCGGCAGCGACGTCACCGCCATTGCCAAGAACCACGAGGCCATCGAGTCCAAAGGCACCCTCGAGATCACGGGCGGCCGCGTCTACGCGCTGTCTGCCGACGACGCCATCAACGCCGCCAGCCACCTGACCATCTCCGACGGGTACGTATGCGCGTACTCGACAGGCAACGACGGACTCGACGCCAACGGCAACATGTACATCACGGGCGGCGTGATCTACGCCGTCAGCGCCGGCGGCGCGGAAGTCGCGCTCGACGCCAATACGGAAGGCGGCAACCGCCTGTATATCAGCGGCGGCACGCTCTTCGCCCTCGGCGGCCTCGAAAACGGCGCCCAACTCACCCAGAACTGCTATTCCGCCTCCTGGAGCAAGAACACCTGGTATTCCCTCACGGTCGGAGACAAGACCTACGCCTTCAAGACCCCCTCCTCCGGCGGCAACGGCCTCGTGGTCTCGGCGGCATCCAAGCCCGAGTTGAAATCCGGCGTGAGCGTCTCCGGCGGCGAATCCATCTTCAGCGGCATGGGCCTCATCGCGCCGACGGTCTCCGGCGGTTCCGATGTCAGCCTGTCCGGCTACTCGGCCAGCACCGGCCGGCGCGGCGGACCCGGCGAATTCATGCGCATGGAAATGTGGTAAACGCTTACGGCCATGAAAAAGATCATCCTGGCAGCAGCCTTGACGCTGCTCACGGTCTGGGGCGCAGGCGCGCAGACGACCACCCAGACCCTCAACAAGAAGAACCTGGTCATCAAGGAGTGGAACACGGACACCGCGACCAACAAGAAGGTCCTGGACCACGTGACCACCTACAACGCCGACGGCAGGAAGATCGAAGAGATCGAGTACACCACCTCGGCCCAGAAATGGCGCAAGCGCTTCGAGTACGACTCCGCCGGCCGCGTGACCCTGGAGTCCGTCTACAACGAAAAGAACAAGTTGGACAACTACAAGAAGTTCGAATACAACGAGTTCGGACGCAAGAAGACCCAGTACACCTACAATGCCAAAGGCAAACTCATCTCCATCAAGGTCTATGAATACATCGCCGAAGACGCTTGAGTCCGTGTTGGACACCATCTCCCCGATCCTCCTCGGGGAGATGGACTCCGTCAAGCTCATGAACCGGATCGACACCAAGTACCTGACGAAGGTGGACACGCTGGTCCATGTGCTGGAAGACGCAGCCCGGCACGGCTACCGGGCGCTGGAGACCGAGGGGACCAAGGTCTGCCCCTACGACACGCTCTACTACGACACGCCCGGACTGCAGATGTTCCTGGACCACCACAACCGGCGCCTCGTCCGCCAGAAGGTCCGCACGCGGACCTATGTGGACAGCGGACAGACCTTCCTGGAGATCAAGCGCAAGAACAACCACGGGCGCACGAAGAAGAAGCGCACGCAGATCCCGCCGGCGGACTTCCGGGATTTCCACGGCGAGGCCGCGGCCGAAGCTTTGCTGGAGAAGTATTCCTCCTTGCCCGCCGACAGCCTCTCTCCGGCCCTGGAGACGCTCTTCCGCCGCATCACGCTCGTCAACGCGGCCAGGACCGAGCGGCTGACCATCGACACGGGCCTGCGCTTCCGCAACGCCCGCAACGGGCGGGAAGCCTCCCTGCAGGACGCCGTGATCATCGAACTCAAGCAGGATGGGCGCGCTGCCAGCGAGATGAAGGACATCCTGCTGGACCACCGGGTCAAACCGGCCCGCCTCAGCAAGTACTGCATCGGGACCACCCTCACTGACGGGGCCGTCAAAAGCAACCGCTTCAAACCGAAAGTCAGGATGATAGAGAAAACCATCGACAAAAAACTGAACGCAATATGATACAAGATGACCTCCTGGGTGATTTCACCCTCGCTGACGACGAGGTATTCGACGTCCAGACCATCACGGACGCCATGATGACCCCGGCCCAGAGCCTGACGGAGCTGGGGCTGCGGTTCTTCCTCAACCTGCTCGTATGCTGGATCATCGTCCAGTTCTTCTACTACCGCAAGAGTCGCCGGCGCGACTATTATTTCACCTTCATGGTGTTCTCGTCCGCCATGCTGCTGCTCCTCTACATGATGGGCAATGCCGAGGTGGGTATCGGCCTGACCCTGGGCCTGTTCGCCATCTTCGGCGTGATCCGCTACCGCACGGAGACCGTGCCGATCCGAGAGATGACCTACCTGTTCGTCATCATCGCCCTGGCGGCCCTCAACGGGCTTTCGCCCATCTATCACCTCGTCGGGGACGTCACGGACCACCCGCACTATGTCCTGTCCGGCGGGTCCCTGGGGGTGGCGGCGCTAGCCAACCTGCTCGTCATCGGCTTGATCTGGGTGCTCGAGGGCGGTCCGTTCCTCGCCCACACGTCCACCAAGCTGGTGCTCTACGACCGGATCGAGCTGATCGTCCCGGAGCGGCGCGCCGAGTTGGTCGCCGACCTGGAGAAGCGTCTCGGCCTCAAGGTCGACAACCTGGAGGTCGGACACGTGGATTTCCTCAAGGATGCCGCCTTCATCAAGGTCTATTATACCCTGGACAAGGGCCAGACCGCCACCATCGACCAGCTTACCAAGGCAAAGGATTTCGTTGAACAATAAAAGACGGAACGCTATGAAAAAACTCGGTATTTTCCTGTTAACTCTGACCCTTCTCCCAGCCGTCAGCCGGGCGCAAGGCACGGCTGGCGACCTGGAGACGGACTTCTCCACACGCACGTCCCTTGCCGTCGACAAGCGGCTCTCCAAGGGGCTGCATCTCGAGGCAGAGTACGAACTCCGCACGGAGAACGCGCTCTCCAAGATCGACCGCCACCAGGCGTCGCTCGGCCTGAGCTACAAATTCAACGACTGGCTCAAGGGAGGCGTCTCCTATACCTTCTTCGACCGCTACGGCACCAACGCCGGCTGGGAGCCGCGCCACCGCGTGTCCGCAGCGCTCACTTTCGGCTACCGCTTCGGCGACTGGCGGCTCTCGCTGCGCGAGATGCTCCAGCTCACCCACAAGACCGAAGACCTGAATGTCTGGCAGGAGACCCGCAACGGGCTTGCGCTCAAATCCCGGCTCAAGATCCAATACAAGGGTTTCGCGAACGTGGAACCGTACGGGTTTCTCGAATTGAAGAACGTCCTCAACGACCCGTTATACAAAAACGGCTCCTTCTCGGGTTATACGGACGCGTATATCACCCGCTACCGCGGCGGGCTCGGGCTTGAATGGAAGTTCGGCCCGCAGCACGCCCTGGATTTCTACGGCCTGCTAGACTACAACTATGCGACGGCGATCGACACCAACCGGGCCGGCACCGTTATCAAAAGCCTGAGCTTCGACCGGAAGTTCAACACGACCGTCGGAATCGGCTACACCTTCTCGTTCTGAGTCCAAATCCGGTACCCTGCCGGGTCGTTTAACCCAAATGCCCTGGGTGGGAGGGGAATTTGTTCCTACTTTTATTCCTTGGGCCCGCATTCTAAGGCCAAGGCAAATCGACCTTTTCGAACATCTTCCTAATAGGAGCCTTAAACGGCGAGTCCTCTTCCACCCGGCTGGTGTAGGAATTGATCTTCCTGATTCCCAACAGCAGGCCCAATTCGTGAACTCCTCCGGACAACTCATCCTCTCCGGATGTTACTACGGAGCAGGAACACTCCACAAGTTTACTACCACCGATGAGGACAACTCAGTCTCCGTCGTCTGGACCGACGCGCTCGGACGTACCGTCCTCTCTCGCCAGACCAACGGATCCACCAACACCTTCAACATCCAGGGCTGGCTCAGCTCCCGCACGTCCGTCAAGGGTTCAGGCGATAGCCAGATGGACATCTTCTCGATACCAGGTGCTGTTGAGGGTCCAACGATTGGACCCTCGACAGCACCCGGCCCTTGCAATCATCGTACAATTTGCTTAACTTGCCCTCACAGATCAAGTCCGGGTCCACCGTGAAAGCCAACTACACATACCTCTCCGACGGGACGAAGACCGCGGCGTTCACTTCCGCAAGCGCCGGGAAGGATTATGCTGGTTCCTTCACCTACTCCCGCGGCGACGGCGGATCGAAGACCCTCTAGAGCGTCGCCTTCGGCGGCGGGCGCATGGGAGGGAGATAGGTTCTCGGCATTTTCAAGCATACAAGAAGGGGGAACGATGATGAAAAGAAACCATGTCATCTTTGCTTTATTTGCGCTTTTTTTAATTCTTTTTTTTGCGGTCCGCAAGGCTTGCTTAGGCGAGCCCTCTATCCTCTATTATATTCCGGAGCGAAATCTTTATATTAATCTAACGAGAGATTCGAATAAGGACTTCTATGTGTCTTTTTATTCAGACTCCTTAAGATTTT
>JAEEGF011543869.1_pt1 | contig 42048 bp, 38 predicted proteins | sample 9134171 | NCBI WGS metagenome assembly JAEEGF01 (sample SAMN16246542, study PRJNA631951) | gut metagenome | biome: gut microbiome; feature: rumen; material: AP-attached | host: Bos | place: Iran: Karaj | collected 2018-10 | reverse complement strand
ATGAAGACACAGATAGCCGGATATGAAACGCAGATCCTTTGTGCAGGACAGCGAACAGAAGCCCTGCCTCTCATCCTGCTCAACGGTGACAGGAACGAGACCGAGACCATCTTCGAAGAAGTGAGAAGGATCAATGAAAAAGGATTCATCCTCTTGGGTATTCAGGTCAGGGACTGGAACAGCGAGCTCTCGCCCTGGCCTTCCAAAGCCATCTTCAAAGGAGGTGAAGACTTTTCGGGCAATGCCGACAGCTATCTGAAAACGATCCTGGAAAAGATACTGCCTGAAGCGGAAGACTATCTGAAGTCCAAAGATATCAGGATCTCTTCCTACGGGATAGCCGGTTATTCACTCGCCGGGCTCTTTGCCCTGTACAGTGCCTATCGCACAAACAGGTTCTCAAGGATCGCCTCCGTATCAGGTTCCCTCTGGTATCCGGGATTGATGGAAATGGTCAAAAAAGAAAAGATCTCCACAGAGATCCGGACCGTATATCTTTCCCTTGGCGATAAAGAAGCCCTGACCAGAAACCCGGTCATGGCCACAGTCCGTCGCAACAGTGAGATGATCGCCGAACATCTGAACAGATCAGCCAGCACCGTGTTTGAGCTGAACGAAGGGAATCACTTCAAAGACCCCGGGATCAGGACTGCCAAAGGGATCTCTTATATCCTCAATAATTGATGGGCTGCCGCCCTGTAAATCTGCGGCCGAGATGATTGGCCCAGCGCTCCGGATAAAAGGAAGTGTAGCGATACCTTCCTTTTCTTCTTTCTCTGATGAAATGACGGGAGTTCGCCCAGATGAAGGAAGGGATGCCGATGACCGGCAGATAGAAAGGGCCCAAAAGAAGCGACTGTATCGAATGGCCGTATTCATGAACGATCACCCTCTCCTCATCTGTCCCCAGAAAAAGGAACATGCCCATCGACATGGAAGCTCTGTTGTACCAGCGGGTCACCAGAGCCCCATAGAAGAAACGCCTCTCTTCTTTCGGACCCGTCAGAAGCACATAGAGCCATATCAAAAAACCCAGGGCATTCTGTATGATCCCCCAGGTCATCTGCAGGAAATAATAAATGAAAAGTCTAAACTTCCTCATCAAACAGTTTCTTCAGATTCACATCGAAAGGCGGATAGACGATGCCCTTTTCAGTCACGATACCGGCCAGCAGTTCATGATCCGTCACATCGAAAGACGGATTGTAGCATTTCACCTCTGCCGGTGCCATCGGCCTCTCGTACCACATGTTTTTGATCTCGTCAGGATCCCGCAGTTCGATCCTGATATGATCGCCATCCGGACAATTCATATCGATCGTTGAAGTCGGGCCAAGTGAATAGACCGGGATGCCGTAGTGTTTTGCCAGGATCGCCACACCGGAAGTTCCGATCTTGTTGGCGACATCACCGTTTGCCGCAATGCGGTCACAGCCGACGAAACAGGCATTTATCCAGCCATTCTTCATCACGATCGAAGCCATATTGTCACAGATCAGGGTCACATCGACGCCCGCTCTGCTCAGTTCAAAAGACGTCAGACGCGCGCCCTGCAGAAGAGGTCTCGTCTCGTCCGCAAAGACGCGGATATTCATGCCTCTGGCCTTGGCGAGAAGGAAAGGACCCTGCGCCGTGCCATAGGAAGTCGCAAGAGGACCGGCATTGCAGTGTGTCAGGACGCCATCCCCTTCTTTCAGAAGAGACAGCCCGTATTCACAGATCTTCAGACACATCTCGATATCTTCGTTGTGGACCGCGTAAGCCTCTTTTTTCAGTTCGGCCACGATCTCCTTGACCTCTTTTTCCTTGTTCTTCTTCACGACCTCATCCATGCGCCTTAAAGCCCAGGACAGATTGACCGCTGTCGGACGGGATGAGTTCAGATAGTCCCTGTTTGAACAGAATCTTTCATAGAACTGATCAAAAGGAAGATCCTCATCCTTCTTTGACAGCATGTACATCGTGTATGCCGCAAAGATCCCTATCGCCGGAGCTCCTCTGACTTCAAGCTTTTTGATCGCCTGATAGGCAGACTCCAGATCCTTGATCTTCTTGTATTCCAGGACGTTGGGAAGCTTCACCTGATCGATGATGACGATGCTGTCATCATCCTTCAGAGAGATATTGTCGGTGATCCCGACTCTCTCCATATCAGCTTTAGCCTTGCTTAAATTGACTTGGATGTTTGACATAGAAGTCCTCTTTCTCCTTCAGTTCCTTGAGCTTGTGATCTTCCTTATCATCGATCAGATCATAGATGTCCGCAAAGATATTGTCCCAGCTGAAGAACCTGTCAGGATCGACATTCAAATAATCGCAGATCTTCTCACAGCCATCCGGAACGATCGGATGGGAAAGGACAGCCGCCACTCTGACCATGTAGAAAGCATCGATCAGAGTCTGTCTGATCTTTTCTTCGTCATTGGAATTCTTGGACCAGAACTTGGAAGCGTTGCGGATATAGGAATCCAGATCATTCATGACCTGATGCAGCTCGAAACGATACATGTGATTCTCATAGTTGAGGATCGTCCTCTCAGCGATCTGTCTGAATTCCGCTGAGACTTCGCCATACGGCAGGACGCCGTCAAAATACTTCTGTGCCGAATAGAAACAGCCCCTGACCAGCCTGTTGAGGACATTCGTATAGAGATTGCCCTGGGCCAGTACCGGATCCGGTTCATTCGCTTTGGCATCCGGATTCAGCGGCTGCGGCATGAAACTGACTGATTTGTTGCCTAAAGCCAGGGAGATGAAATGCGCCCTGAGCTGATCAGCCGTATAGTAATCCAGAAGATCGGCTGCCATAGGCGGCTTGATCTCGCTGGATGAAGAAGCTTTTTTGTCAAGAAAGAGGATGTGGTGGTTGGCGACCAGGGTCGTCAGCTGCAGATCTCCATCTTTTGGATGGATCGTCAGATCCTCACTGCCCTGCTGAGCCATCCAGAGCGGCATCTGAGCTACGCCGTAGAAATAGATATTGTCCTGGCCGATGAACTGGTAGACCGTCGCATCCCTGTCACACCAGTATCTCTTCCATTCCTCATCGCTCATGCCCTTGCGCTTGAAATAAGCCTTGGTGAAAGAGATCGGAGCCCAAAGGCTTTCCGGCCATACCCAGACCGTCAGATCTTCTTCATCTTCAAGTTTCGGCGCCTTGACTCCCCACTCGATGTTGCCCGTCAGTCTCAACGGGACCAGGGTCTTGCCGGTGCGGTAGTGGATGCCCGCCTTGGTCAGGATCGGACAGGCCTTCTCTCGTTTCTCCAGCTTGTCGAAAGTGACCGTAAAAGATCCCCTGATATTCTCCAGATCGGAATTCTCATGTTCAGGCAGTTCCTTTTCGATCGCAAGATACTGATCCAGGAACTTCTCCTGGATATAGATGACAGGAGCTCCCAGAGACTCTTCCATCGTCTCGGAAACGATCCTTCTGACATTCTTCTTTTTCTTGATGTCATCGACATATTCCTTGAGCAGATCATTGAATTCCGTCAGCTTGAAATACCAGTTGGTGACATCCCTCATCTCCGGTGTCTCACCTGAGAGCGTCGATTTCGGATCGATCAGTTCTTCAGGCATGTACTGATGGCCGAGGTCGCACTCGTCCGCATAGCCCTTCTCAGACTGACAGTGTTCGATCGGACACTTGCCAACGACCTGTCTGCCGTTGAGGAAACACTGGTACTTCGTATCATAGAACTGTTTCGTGACCAGCTTCTCCAGCCAGCCGTTCTTGTACAAGGTGCGGATGAATTCATCGGTCTCTTCCTGATGGACGGTCTTGGTATCGCCCAGGCCGGAAGCACCGAAAAGGTCCAGGGAGATCTTGTAATCGCGCAAGGTCTTTTCTTGCGCATCATGGTTCTCCTGAACGTAATCTTCGATCGTGCCGGTATAGCCTTCAAGATCGACCTTCTTACGGTAACCTTCGGCGATCGGCGAACCATAGCAGTCCGTACCGGAAACGAAAACGACATTGTCCTTGCCGATGCGGTCTCTCAGAAATCTCGCAAAGACATCCGCATGGACGAACATGCCTCCCACATGACCAAAATGTAAAGTCTTATTGCCATATGGCATACCGCCGGTCACGACCGCGCGTTTTGGAAATTCAGGACGTTCCATGATATTAACCCCTCCCCATAAAACACTTCAATATTATAACAAGTCTTCAGAAAATAATCTCAGAGATCATAGTAGAGTCTGAACTCTGCCGGATGCGGGATCTTCTCGATCTCGGAAGCTTCTCTAGCGATCGCCTTGATCCAGTTGCTGATCAGCTCCTCGCTGAAGACGCCGCCTGCCAGTAGATAGTCGTGGTCGCTCTTCAGAGCTCTGATCGCCTCATTCAGATTCTCAGGCAGATGTTCCAGTTTCGCCTTTTCTTCCTCACTGAGATGGTAAAGATTGAAATCAAAAGGACCCCAGTTGTGATCATCGGGATCGATCCTGTTCAGGACTCCATCCAGGCCGGCCATCAGGATCGCCGCATAAGCGAAATACGGGTTGCAGGTCGCATCCGGTGAACGCAGTTCAAAACGCACGGTATCCTCGCTCTTGGCATAGCTCGGGATCCTCACGATGGCGCTGCGGTTGGCAGAAGCATAACCGATCGTGACCGGCGCTTCAAAACCCGGAACCAGTCTGCGGTAGGAGTTGGTCGACGGATCGCAGATCGCACACAGAGAAGCGCTGTGCTTGAGCAGACCGCCAATGAAATACATCGCCTCTTTGGACAGGTTGGCATATCTGCCCTTGTCATAGAAGACGTTCTTTCCATCTTTCTTCAGGATCATATGCACATGCATGCCGTTGCCCGCCTCATCATTGATCGGTTTCGGCATGAATGTCGCCGTATAGCCATCTCTGGCCGCTGCATTCCTGACCAGGTACTTGGTCATCATGGTGTCATCTGCCAGTTTGCAGACCTCACCCAATTCGATCTCGATCTCCATCTGACCGCTTCCGCCCACCTCGTGATGATGATACTTGACCCTGATGCCGCAGTCCGCCATGAGCTCGCAGATCTCATTGCGCAGATCAAAAAAGACATCGGAAGGCTGATCGACATGATAACCGCCTTTGCGCAAGGTGTGATAACCATTGGAGCCCTCCGCCTTATCGGACCATTCCGATTCCAGAGAATAGAGCCTGCTTGAGACCTCATCGCCTGAAACGTGATAAGTCATCGCATCAAAGACGGAAAACTCATATTCCGGACCGATGATCATCTCATCAGCGACCTTTTTCTGCTTCATATAATCGACAGCGGCCCTGATCACATTTCTCGGGTACTGTTCAAAAGGCCTGTTGTGGTCCTTCTCGATCACATAGACATTCGCCATCATGGACAGCGTCGGGGCCTGCGCAAACGGTTCGACATAGGCCGAATCCAGGTCCGGATAAAAGACCATATCCGATTTCTCGACCCTGGCATATCCGTAATTCGACGCATCAAAACCCACTCCGTCTTTCATCAGCTGCTCGTTGAGCCTTTCAGCAGGGATCGAAAGGTGTCTGAAACGTCCGCGCAGATCGACGAGCTTCAGGTCTATGAACCTGATGTTGTTCTCTTTTATATATTGTTCAGCTTCTTTGATATTCTTAAACATGGTGCTCTCCTTAACACTATTATATGACATCCCATATTATAATTAAGTTATGGATAAATATTTGTTAACGATCTTGGGAAGCAGCGTCGACCTCTTCTATGAAGCTGATTCCTACCCCGAAGAAGGCGATTTTTCTCATGCCCGCTACATCCGAAGCATGGCCGGCGGCTGCCCGCTCAACGTCGGTGCCGTCTGCGCCAGCAAGGGACTGAACGTCAAGGCACTGGACATGCTGGGAAAAGAAGATGAAAGCACCTCCTTCCTGCTCAGCGAAATGAAAAGATTCGGATTCGATACGGAAAACATCATCATCAAGGAAGGCGTATCCAACGGTCAGGTCGTCATCATCCTGACCGGAGAACAGCGGACGATGTTCGTCGTCGACCCGATCAGACCGGTCTACGACGTCGATCAGAAGATGCAGGACCTGATGAACGATGCGACATACATCTACTCGCTCATGCACATGATCAACAGGTCCTTCTCCTCTCTCGACCCTTTCCTCGAAGCAAAGCGCCACGGAGCCCGCATGATCATGGATGGTTCCTCCAAGTACGATGATCCATCCAGAGTGAAGATCCTCTATGATCTGGTGGATGGCCTCTTCATCAATGATATGGACTACGAGAGGCTGAAAGCCCACTCCCCTGAAGAACCAAAAGACATCATCTTCAGAAACGGCGGAGAATTTCTCGTCATCACCCGGGGATCCCGCGGGTCGACGCTCTATCTCAAAGACAGGGAGATCTATAAACCTTCACTGAAAGGCCTGAAAGTCTTTGATTCCACCGGTGCCGGCGATGCCTTTGCCGGCTGCTTCATCGCCTGCCTTCTGGACGGCATGGACTACGAAAGAGCCTTAGCCATGGCCAGCGTCAACGGCGCCTATGCCTGCACGGTATTCGGCGGAAGCGGCGGAGTCGCCTCTTTCGAAACACTGGAACGATTCGCGAAGGAGTACGATTATGATCTATGACAAGATGAAAGACTGTTTCGATACTCTGGAAGAAAAAGTCTTCCACGCGATCAGTCACAGCGACCTCAAAGTATTCTTTGACAAACTCGATTCGATCGAAGGGCCAACACTGGTCTGCGGAGTCGGGGGATCCAGCATCGTCGCCGTCTTTCTGGCCAAGGTCCTCAGGGAAAAGAAGCACATCATCACCGATTTCGTCTTCCCCCGCGATCTCGCCTACATGGACCTGACTCCATACGGCAACGTTATCGCTGTCTCCTATTCCGGCAGCAAGCCCGGTGTGGAGGTCTGCCTTCAGACAAATCTGAAGAAGTATCTGCTGACCGGAACCCCCAGACCGGAATTCGAAAACATCGTATATCAGATGCCCAAAGAGGTCTCTTACGTCTCTGTTTCCGCGACCATCGCGCCTCTGACTCTGATCCTGCTCTGGTATCTCAATGATCCGGATCTTGTTCAAAAGATCCTGCGCAGGGATGTCGTATCCGATTCCGATACTCTCCATTACGAAGTCATGTCCGGCTACGAATCCGTCACGGCTGCGACATTGCTTGAATCATCGATCATCGAAGGAGGCTTCGGTACCTGTGTCGTCCACGACAAGTACAATTACTGTCACGGACGCATCAATATCACAAGAAGACTCAAAAGCGACCTGATCTTCTTCAGGACGGACAGTGAACTGGATGAGATGCTGAAACGATATCTTTCAGCTCACTATGATCACATCATCTGCCTTGATTCCGGATACGAAGACACGATCGTCAACGACTACGCCCTTTCGGTCCTGTCGCTGAAACTGGTCTCAAAGATCGCTGAAAACAAAGGGATCGACATCTCCGATATGAATGAGCTCCCGGACAACGACGTCTTCTATCAGTACAACGGCAAACTATAAAAGTCAGGCATCACCTGACTTTTCTTCACTTCAGTATCTCATCGAAGAGCTTCGTCAGCAGCTCTTCATCAAAGGAAGAACCAAGATAATAGCACCTTCCTTTCCCATACGCATTGACTGTCGCCGCAGCGTAATCCCCAAACGGATTGTCCTTCCAGGACACAAGCTCCTTTCCATCCTTCACCTTCAGGAGCTCCTCAAAGACGAAGCCTCTTCCCTCAAAACCCTGATACACGCATCTGCTGAACTGTCCTTCCAGAAGCGACTCATGTTCTTCGACGACACAACCGCTCAGGTCATCCAGACCGACCGGCAGACGTTTTCCGAAGACCAGATTGTTGTCTTCATCCTTCCAGGCACTGCGGGCAGTCAGAATGAGCTTTCCACCTTCTGATACATAGTCCCTGATCCTCTTTTTGAACGCATCAGACATGATGATCATGTAAGGCAGGATGACCACCTCATAAGCGAAGAGATCACCGGAACTATCGATGATGTCGCAGTTCATTCCGCGCATGAAGAACTGGCGATAGAACTTCTGGCATTCCTTCTCGTAAGAAAAGACATCAGATTGCCTCTGGATCGCCATGGAAGACTTGGAATCATAATCGTAGACGATGCAGGCTTTCGACTTCGGATAAGTGACAGGTTTTTCCTTTGCCAGTCTGAAGAAATCCTTCGTCTCATAGTACTTCCGTCTCTTCTCATTATCCGCATCGACGATACCGAAACAGAACTGCTCGGCACCCTTCGTGTAGCCCCGGTAACGGAAGAAGATCAGGCTCTCCACCCCGTGATCCAGGGAATCCAGAGCCCAGCGTTTTGCCTCGCCGGGTTTTGGTGCATAGCCGATATCGTTGTGGCCCTGCTGGCCCATGATCGATTCCGTGACCCAGAAATTCTTTCCCGAAAAACCTCTGGCAAAATCCACGGAAAAAGCCAGATCGGAATCAGTGAGAGGCTCTTTCTGCCCTCCCCAGACCGGGTAATTGTTATAGGATACGAAATCCAGATCCTTTGCCACATCAAAAGGCGAGAAGCACTTGTTGATGATGCCGCCCTCAAAATCATGGGTGACAGGATGACGCCTGTCATATCGTCTCACAGCATCAGCCAGACCCTTGATATAGTTGACGGCCGCCTGATTCCTGAACCTCGCCCACTCCAGACGCAGCGACGGATTGTGGGCTGTAAAAGCAGGTCTTGGCAGCGGGATGTCATCAAAATCACTGTAAGTCTGCGTCCAGAAAGCGGTGCCCCATCTTTGGTTGAGTTCATCGATATCCCGATATCTCTTCTTCAGATAGGAGATGAACTTGCGATGACAGCTCTCACAGTAACAGATATCGGAACCTTCATGTCCGATCTCGTTGTCCACCTGCCAGGCGACGATGGCATCCTCATCCTTGTAATGATCCGCCATCTTTTCGGCCAGGGCAATGCCCTTGGCGATATAGACATCGTTGTTATAACAATAGCCCCTTCTGGCACCGTAAGGCTGCCTGTAGCCTCTTTCATCCTCGTTCATGATCTCGGGATGTTCACGATAAAGCCAGGAAGGCATCGTCGCTGTCGGCACGCACATCATGACCTTCAGACCATGTGCTTTCGCCTTTTCAATGACCTCATCAAAGAAAGAAAAGTCATAGACGCCGTCCTGCGGCTCGAATCTGTCCCAGGCAAAATCGGCGATCCTGATCAGATTTGCGCCAAGCTCAACGATGTCATCAAGATCCGCATCGACCAGTTCCATCCCCCACTGTTCGGGATAGTAATCGACACCGAGATATCTCATCTGAACTCTCCGTTCAAAAGCCGGTCGACCGCATCGGTATATTCTTCTTTCGCCATCATATAGGCCGCCGCATGGCCGCAGCCTTCGATCAGATGGAGCTCCTTGGGACCGGATGCCGCCTCATACATCTTCTCAGACATGAAACAAGGAACGAAATGGTCCTCTTTGCCATGGATGAAAAGGATAGGCAGTTTCGATCTCCGGACGCATTCTTCGCCCATCGAAGTATTGAAACTGATGCCGGTGATGATCATCGACCAGAACCAGGCGAGATAGCCGAACGGAAAATACGGCAGGTGATAGACATCCTTGATCAGATAGGAACTGATGCCGATGATCGAATCGAAACCGCAGTCATCGATGATGCCGCAGACGTTCTTCAGACCGGAATCGGCACAGTGTATGACTGTCGCTCCACCCATGGAAACGCCATGAAGATAGATGCGCGGCTCATCATACATCTCGTTGACCTTATCCACCCATTTGGCAACATCTCTCTTGTCGTGCTCGGAGAAACCCAGATATTTTCCTTCTGACTTGCCATGAGCCCTGTCATTGAGAAGAAGGACGGTGGAACCTCTCTTGCGGTAGATCTCGATGCGGTCGGCAAAGTCTTCCTGCATCGAAGACTTGTATCCGTGGACGCAGATGACGACCTCTTTGGGATCGCCCTCCAGCAGATAGCCGTAAAGCTTCAGATTGTCGAATGAAACGATGCTGAGCTCCTTCAGATCGAGCTTGTCGAATGCATCGATATAAGGCGCACGAAAAGCATAGTATCTGCCGGCCGTAGGACGCATCAGATCGGTGTCTGAATCGATCGTGGAAGGATCCAGAGCGCTATCCTTATCCCCCTTCTGCTGGTCGTTGTAAAGGAAGACGGAATTGAAGATATAAAATCCTGCAGCCATACAAAGCAGCAGGATGATGAATAAAACTATGAACAGCCAGAGCATATCAGTCTACCTGAACATTTTCCAGATCGACGCCCTTGGTCTCTTTGACGCGAAGCATCATGATCGCAAGAGCGATGGCCATCAGCGGCAGATATGCGACAGTCAGGACGACAGGGAGGTTCGTGGAACCTGCCAGCATCGTGACGACGTTGTTATAGACCATGTTGAAACCGACACCGAACATGCCGATCAGCTGCATCGTACCGACGACGGAAGCGCGCATCTCGGTCGGAGTGGATTCGGAAGTGATGACGAAGAAGATCATATCGGAGATCGACCAGAGACCGGCGATCGAGATACCGTATGCCAGACCGACGATCCAAGGATTCATCGGACGGATACAGCCATAGGCGAATATACCTAAGCCAACGGCAGCCCAGAGACCGAGGATCAGAGCGGACTTCTTTCTGCCCAAAGCATCCGTGATAAAACCACCGATGATGGTGAAGATACCGTTGATGACCGGATAGAACATCAGGATGATGTTGATGGCATCCGCATTCATGACACCGTTATACTTTCCGGCTTCCAGCATCGGCTGGTACTTTCCGGTATAACCCGTCGAGAACATCATCAGCAAAGCGACGAGCGCGACCGCTCTGGTCTGTCTGTTGCCGACGATGAACTTGATCGCATCCCAGACGGAGACTTCCTTCTTCTTGGCCTCCTCCTCGTTCCTTGCCTCTTCGGCGGCAGCAGCCACTCTCTCTTCTTCGCTGGCACGCAGATACTGCAGTCTCTTCTGCGTATAGACCGGTGTCTCTCTGACGAAATAGATCGCAGCCAGGCCGATGACGAAAGCCATGATGATCGGGATGATGAAGACGTTCCTCCAGGTGGAAGGGACGGCATCGTTGACGAAAAGTTTCACGAAGAGACCCAGCATGGAGACAGAGATCAGTGCCAGACCCTTGGTGATCGAACAGAGCTTTGCCCTGTGCTCTTTCGGAGCGCATTCCATGATATAGATGACCTGAACATCATTCGGCGTGAAGAAAGTCAGGACGACTGTGCCGATGATATAAAGAGTCACGGACTTCGAGATGATGCAGATCAACATGCCGACACCCATGCCGATGGTATTGATGATCAGGAAAGGCTTTCTGCCCATCCTGTCGGCAAGTGACTTATAGAAAGGCGAGATCAGATAGCTCGCATAGCCGATCATGGTCGCAAAACCAAGCGTCGCCGACGCGTTATCATACTCGCTGGACGGATAAACGACATTGAACAGATCACGAACAGTCTGAACTTCGACGATGCCCCTGACGCTTGAAGCCAGCTCATCGACGATGTAGACGATGCTCAATACGATGATCAGGATCAGAAAATAATGCTGGTGACCATGAAAAGCTTCCGCTTTTTCAAGCTTTTCAAGCTCCCGTTTTTCTTTTTCGGTTTTTGTCATATGATATAAAACTCCTTAATAACCTTCTTCATTATAAAAGAAAACTTCTCTTTCGAGAAGTTATTTGGCAATACTTTCATCGACCGGATCACCGATCTTCTCACAAAGGACCTTCGGATCCTCCAGGATGTGTTTCATCAGCTTCAGAGACTTCGCAAAATAGAAGCCATCCGCGATCCTTTCATCCAAAGTGACTGTGATATCCACCAGATCCCTGCCCTTGTCGTCTTTGTACATCGTGCCGATCGTCCCCATCATCGAATTGGTACCGAAATTGCTCAGATGATGGTAGCAGGAATCCGCACCGATGGAACCAAGATTGGCCAGCAGACAGGTCGTATAGTTCGGATCTCCCTTCTTCAGATCTTCAGGATAGATCCCGTGGTACTCCATCCTGCTCAGGATCCAGAAGAAGATCTCAAGAACGAAACGAGGCATCTTGCCGACGAGATCCATCGTCTTGTCCAGGGAATTGCCGCTGGAAGACCTGACCTTCTTCACCTCGCCCAGGATCAGTTTCGAAATGTAATCCAGGTCCATCTCCTTGTCGACCTTCAGCGTCATCAGCGTCTCCACCGCCTCATCTTCAAACTTCTGTTTGGCCACGAAAGACAGGGTGATATCATTCCTCTGCCAGTACTTCCTGCCCGCAATGAAAATGTTCAGTTTCGGTCTGTGATAGATCGTCCTGGAAACAGCCGTGCAGATGCAATGGAAGAGCTTGTAGTTCGTGCCCTCTTTCTCATTATGCTCCTTGATGAACTTCAGAAGTTCCGTGATATCAAAGGTCGTTGTCGTGGAAACTTCCGCCTCGGTGCGCTTTGGCATCACATAAGGAACGATGGAATGAAACGGATCAGGATCCTTCAGCAGTACAGCATCTTTTCTCTTCATCTTCAGCCGACATACTCCTTTATCTTTTCATCTGCATCATAGACATTGACGCCTCTGATCGCCATACCATCTTCGATCTTCGCGCCTTTCAGAGCACCCTGCATCTCCAGCAGGGAGATCCCGAACGTCCCCTCGTCATTGGTGCAGAAAGGTCTGATCGTCTTTCCGGAGAAGTCATAGAGATCCAGGAAGGAAGCGACGACTCTGGGATATGTGCGATACCAGATCGGGAAACCGATGTAGATGACATCGTAGTCGTCCATGTTCAGACGCGCGCCGCCCTTCAGCGCCGGATGTTCGTTGTTCTCATCTTCTCTTCTGGCCCTTCTGACACAATCGTCATATCTGAATGGATATGGCTCATCCTCTTCGATCTTGTAAAGATCTCCGCCTGTCAGCTCAGCCAGCTTCTCCGCAACGACCTCCGTGTTGCCTTTTTTCAGTTCGACGATCTCGTTGTTCTGAAGGTTCTCTCCCACATGAGAAAAATAAGCGATCAATGTTTTCATAAGTAAATCTCCTGTATCTCTTCTATTATACTTTGCCGTTTCAATGGGCAATGTTGTTCATGCGAACTTCCAGCCAGACCTTTTCCATGCATACATCGAAAGGATCTTCGTTGTATTCCGTCGTAGCCAGATAGTCTTTCATCGCCCCGGCGATATCGTATTTGGCATAGATATACTCGCCATCAAAATCCGTATCGGATATGAAATCCGGTCTGTAGTCCGGCATCCTGTAGTAGACGACATCTTTCGGGAACCTGTGTGTGAACAGGACGGATCCCTTTTCAAGCGCCACATAATCCGAAGCGTAATTCGTGACCTCATCGCTGATCAGATAGAAATCATCATATAAAAGACGCACTTCCTTCTTGTCCTCCGAGAGCACGAGATCCCCGCTGATCAGCAGACAGGTATTGAAAAGATCCTTGCCATTCTTATCCGACAGGATGATCCAATTATAGATATCCGCCTTCTTCTTTTCGAGGTCCAGATCGACGCCGACCTTATTGACCCTGAGACCCTCCGGCAGACCAAGGAGCTTGGACATCGAATCCTCATTGATGACCTCATAGAGATAGAAAGCAGGCACCTTATATTCAAAGATCATCTTCTCCTTGTCATAGAAGATATGATCCTTGAAACTGTCTCCCGGATGTTCAGCGATCTGACTGTGATAGTCATAAGCGAACTTATCCGCATATTCGGAGATATTGTTGACTTTGCGATAGATGAAATAGATTCCTGCTCCCAAGGCGATCAGAATGATCAGCACGATCAGCAGCAAGACCTTCCATATACTGAATCTTTTCTTTTCCATACTTCCATCATACACTTTTTCAGCAACAAAAAGAGAAGCATAAGCTTCTCAGTTCACCAGGACCTGGCCAGAAGGATGTCTCTGTTTCTGATGTAGCGATATAGGAAGAAGATCGAGATCAGATAAGCCGCAGACATGATCAGGGTCAGCAGCGGCACAGGCAGCTTCACCAGGAAGGCAAGAAGGGCGACGATGATGCCGTTGCCCAAAACGAAAGCGAACTCAACGAGCGTCCTCAGATTGTTCTTGACGACCTGTATCTCACTGGTCCAGTTCAGCTTCGGATCCCGGACATCGATGACGATCAGCAGGGAATGCAAGACACAATACGAGAGGACCAGCGGCAAAGAATACAGGACATGGATCACAGGCAGCCTGAACAGGATCAAGGCGCAGATCACGACCTCCAGATAGACGATCAGGCCCTGAAGGATGTCAGGTATCGCCTTGTACAGGATCTGTTTATAGAAAGGAACAGGCAGGTACTTCATGATGTAGGCATCCTTGCCATCCTTTGAGACCGCCAGCGCCGGAATGAAACAGTAGATCCCGACAAAGAAGAAAGTCAGCAGCAGTACGGCAAATACATAGATGCTGTAGCTTTTTTCTGCATAAAGATAGCCCAAAAGCTCCGGCAGATCCATCTGTCTTGAAAACTGCATATAGAAGATGCCTATGATGAACCAGGGCAGCAGCAGCGAAGGAAGCAGGAGCTGTATGAAGAAAGTCGGATTCCTGAGATAAACCTTCACCTCCTTCATCACGTAAGAAAAAACGAGACCTCTGCTGGAATAGGCGTTTTTTTCATCGATCTGTTTTCCGGATACGCCCGATGATGAAAACAGCGAACCAAGCATGCCCCGGTAGTAGAGCTTATGTCCAAAGAAACAGACAAGGCCATAGACCAGAACAGAAAAGAGGATCAGCACAAGCAGAGAAAGGATATCCTTCTCCTGCAGAGCCCTGTAAGCCAAAGGCATGGTCGGAAAGACCTTGTTGTAGATCTCCACGATCCCATTGCTTTTGCCGATGAGCTGCATCACATCATCATTGTTCGAAGAAGTCGAGATCGCCGTCGACATGGCAAGCGAGAATATCATCGTCACACCCATCGTGAAGACCTGCACCAGGCTCTTGTTCCGGATCCCCTTCAGCAGTGCCATGACCGCCATGACGATCAAAGAGACTCCCAGCAAAGGAACGATCGGGATCACCAGCAGGATGATCAAAGCAAAGGGATAATAAAGGAAGCCTTGGCCCGTCAGGATCCCGTAAATGACTAACGGCACAGACACGAACGCCGTTTCTTCCATGTACTGGTATATGAGCAAGGTGTTGAGCTTTGCCGACAGGACCTCATACGGCTTCAAAGGAAGAGGCATGACGTGGAGGTTGTCATTTGAAAAGTAGAATACGTTGATGATGGCGACGATCGTCGTCAACATGGTCAAAGAGATGATCATCATCAGGACGATCGAAATGAAAGCAGCCTCCTGCCTGATGGCGGAAAGCTCCCTGATCATCTCATAGGACAGGTAACCGAAAATGCCTCCCAGATAGGCAAAGAGTCCGGCATAAAGAAGGATCCTCCCGATCTTGTTCTTCTTCCTGTTTCCGGACCGGAAAGAAGAACTCAGGAAGACCTTCGTCAGACTGAAGATATTCCTAAGCATCCTGCGTGATCTCCAGGAAGAGCTGTTCAAGGCTTCCATCTTCCCTGAATGTCTCCCTCATCTGCTCAAGCGTGCCGACAAAAAGCAGCTTGCCCCTGTTGATGATGCCGACCCTGTCGCAGATCTTCTCAGCGACATCCAGAACGTGCGTCGAAAAGAAGACACACTTGCCGCTGTCCGCGTGTTTCCTCATCATCTCCTTGAGGTCAAAGGAAGAACGCGGATCGAGCCCCGTCATCGGCTCATCCAGTATCCAGTTGTTCGGATCGTGCATCAGACAGGCGGTGATGATGATCTTCTGACGCATGCCGTGTGAATAGGATTCGATCCGTGAATTCAAGGCATCAGCGATACCGAAACGACCGCTCAGATCCTTGATGATCTCCTTTCTGTCCTTCACATCATAGACATCTGCCATGAAATTCAGATATTCGATCCCCTTCAGAGACAGAAACTGATCCGGATCATCGGCGACATAGCCAAACCTCTTCTTGGCTTCGATCGCCTCTTTCTGTATATCTATCCCATCGACAAGGATCTGCCCCTCATCGATGTCCAATATCCCCGTCAGCATCCTGATGCTGGTGGACTTTCCGGCGCCGTTAGGACCCAGAAAACCGAAGATCTCACCATCATTGACCGTCAAAGACAAGTCATCTACGGCCTTGATCCCTTTTTTGTAAGACTTGCTTACATTTCTGAATTCGATCATGATCAATACCTCCGATCAAAATCAATCATATTACAGGATAGATATCCAACGCAATATGTCGCCATGCACATAAAAAGCCGGTCACAGACCGGCTCATTGATCTCGATTCATCAAATAACTAGCGCATCGACTTGTCGTATGGCTGACCGGACGCCTTTGGAGCGCGGTCATGTTTCGACGTGATAGCCAAAGCGACCAATGTGATGATGAAAGGCAGGCTCTTGTAGAAAGCTGCCGGAAGACCCAGGTTATTCAGAAGAGGAATACCTGCGTAAGCATTTGCGATCGTCTTGCAGAAAGCGAAGAAAGCGGCTGCACCCAATAACGGGATCGAACGCCACTGACCGAAGATCAGGACCGACATGGCCAGATAGCCATATCCGCCGACCGTCTGTGAATAGTTCGTCGCAACAGGCAGGATGTACATCAGACCGCCCATACCGCCGACAAAACCGGCGATGACCAGAGCGGCATAACGATACTTCTGAACATTGACGCCCAATGACTCGGCAGCCTGCGGATTCTCACCGCACGCGCACATCCTCAGACCGAACCTGGTCTTATTGATGATGATCGCCGAAATGATGAAGATGGCGATACCGATGAAATTGGTGATATAGGTCCTGGTAAAGAACATCTGGCCGATGACCGGGATATCTCCCAGGACAGGGATCTTCTCGATCAGGAAATCGTTGCGGATAGACAGGTGCTCGGAACCGTTCTGCAGCACTCTGGCAAAGAAGATACAGAAAGCCGGCGCAAACGTGTTCATTGCCATACCGACGATCGTCTGATCGGCATTCAGGTTGATCGCCGCGACCGCAAGCAGCAGGGTCAGCAGGATGCCCATCACCCCCGCAAACAGCAGGGCGAGGATCAGCCTCAGCTGACCGGCGACGACACCGTCGAGCCACTGCAGACAGAGAACGCCCCACATGCAGGACCACACCATGACGGAATCCAGACCCATGTGGATGACACCGCTCCTCTCGGAGAACATGCCCGAAATGGATACGACCAGGAGCGGAATGAAGAAATACATGAAATATCTGGCGATAAAGTAGAACATTTCCATACTATTTGAGCTCCTCTCCCGTAACTTTGTTGATCTCTTTGGTCTGTCTGATCAGCATCTTTTCGATCATCTGCTTCAGGAAGAGCGAGAACGCTGCGAAGTAGATGATGACGGAAGTGATGACAGAAACGATCTCTCTCTGGAAACCGAAGATCTGCATGTAGTTGCCGCCGACCGTCAGGAAAGCGAGGAACAAGGCACCGAAGATCGCGCCTAACGGCGAGTTGTTTGCCAGACAGCAGACAGCGATACCGTTGAAGCCCTCGGCAGCCAGCTGTTCCTTCATCGTGATGTAAGTGCCGGAAACAGACAGGTGCGTCAGACCGCCACCCAATCCGCAGAGCGCACCGGACAGCAGGATGGAGATCATGATATTCTGTTTTGACTTGATACCGGCATATCTGGAAGCCTCGGCATTCTTGCCGCAGGCCTTCAGCTCATATCCCAGTTTGGTCTTCTCGATCAGGACCCAGGCCAATACGGCAACAAGGATCGCGATCAGGATGCCGATGTCAGATGACTTGTTGCTGGTGATGGAAGGCATGAACCACTGCGGCAGTTTGCACTGTGCCGGGATGGCTCTGGTCTGCCCTTTCATCGCATCGTAGCAGTAATCGTTGATCCAGTGCATCATATAGTACATCTCGATATAGTTGAACATGATGGTACCGATGACGACGTTGACATTGAAATATGCCTTCAGGATGCCCGGAATGAACGCCCAGGCCGCTCCCGCAACGACAGAAACGATCAGAGGAACGATCCAGGTCAAAGGTGACGGAAGGTTCTTTGAGAAATACAGCGAAGTCAGGATCGCCGCCAATGCACCTACCGAATACTGACCGGGACCGCCGATATTGAAGATGCCGGCCTGGAAAGCCAGACACATCGCAACGCCTGTGCAAAGGATCGGTGTTGCAAAATAGAACAGGGTACCCAGGTTCTTGATGCCGCCCATCTGGAAACCGCCCGTGACCAGAGTGACGAAGGCAGCCATGCCCTTAGAAGGGTTCGTCAGCATCAGCACGATGAACGCGATGATCAGGCCGCCGACGATGGCGACCAGAGAGGACAGCAGACCTGTATGATCAGCAATATTGAATTTCTTCTTGGCTTTTACACTCATGATTCTTTCCCCTCTCTCTTGACACCGGCCATGTACAAGCCCATCTCCTCGACAGAGACCTTCTTAGGATCAAGATTGCCCATGATCTCACCTTCAAACATGACGATCACGCGGTCGGCAACATCCATGACCTCATCAAGTTCAAACGACATCAGCAGGACAGCCTTTCCTTCGTCGCGCTGCTTGACCAGCTGCTTGTGGATGAATTCGATCGCACCGACGTCGAGACCTCTGGTCGGCTGGACAGCCACCAGGACTTCACAGCCCTGGTCGATCTCTCTGGCGACGATCGCCTTCTGCTGGTTGCCGCCCGACATGGACCTCGCCATCGTGATCCTGCCCTGACCGGAACGGATATCGAACTGATCGATCAGTTCGTCAGCGTATGTATCGAATTTATTGAATTTCAGGAAACCCGTCTTTGAAACAAAATCAGGTTTGAAATAGTTCTTCAGAGCCAGGTTGTAGGACAGAGGATAGTCCAGGATCAGACCGTATTTGTGTCTGTCTTCCGGAATGTGTGACATGACCAGGTTCCTCTCTCTGATCGACTTCTTTGTGTAATCGACGCCGTTGATCGTGATCGTGCCTTCGTCGATCGGCATGATGCCCGTCAGACCATAGATCAGTTCGCTCTGACCATTGCCATCGATACCGGCGATCGCCAGGATCTCGCCCTTGCGGACAGAGAAAGAGACGTCATTGACGACCTTCTTCTTCGTCTCATCATTGATCATCGTGAGATGCTCGACCTTAAGGACCTCTTCCTTCGGTTCGGCCGGCTTCTTGTCGACATGGAAACTGACCTCACGGCCGACCATCAGTTCACCCATCTGAGTCGTGGTCGTATCAGCCGCGTTCAATGTATCGATCAGCCTGCCGCGTCGTAAGATCGTGACCCTGTCTGAAACTCTCTTTATTTCCTCGAGCTTATGAGAGATGAAAAGGATGGTGTGGCCTTCCTTGGCCAGACCCTTCATGATCTCCATAAGTTCGTCGATCTCTTGCGGAGTCAAAACGGCAGTAGGCTCGTCGAAGATCAGGATCTCAGCTTCCCTGTACAGCATCTTCAGGATCTCACAGCGCTGCTGCTGACCGACCGTGATGTTCTCGATCAAGGCATCCGGATCGACCGCAAGACCGTATTTCTGTGAAAGCTCTACTACCTTTTTGCGGCAGCTGTCCATATCAAGGAAAGGTCCCTTGAGCGTTTCGCTGCCCAATACGATATTCTGCAAAACAGTGTAATTCTGAACCAGTTTAAAGTGCTGGTGCACCATACCGATACCAAGTTCGGTCGCAACGCGGGGATTGGTGATCTTGACCTCCTTGCCCCTGATCGCGATCGTTCCTTCTTCAGGAGTATACATACCAAAAAGCACACTCATCAGTGTCGACTTACCGGCACCATTCTCACCCAGCAAGGCATGGATCTCTCCTTTGCGGATATCCAGGCTTATGTCGTTGCAGGCGATGATGCCCGGGAATCTCTTGGTTATGTGACGGAACTCGATGATGTTTTCCGCTTTTTCCATATCTTTATCCTTTCTTAAATAAAGGCAAGGGAGGTGCTTAAAGACGCACCTCCCCTCTTAAGTCATTGATAAACGATCTTACTGCTCGAAGTAAGTTACGTTGACGTACTTGTAACCGTCGACCGGAGCACCGTTGACGCCGTCAACCTCTGTAGGAAGCGTGTCATGAACAGCGATGACCTGCTGCTTGACAGCATTGTATTCTTCCTCAGTGAAGACCTGCCAGTTCTCAGCTCTGTAAGGAGCCAGGATAGCACCGTCTTCTTTAGCGCCTAATCTGATCAGACCAGCATCCGTGTATGCAGACCACTCAGCGCCGCCTGCATAAGCAGCCTTGACAGCTCTGTAGATCGTGATCTCGAGGTCCTTCATAGCGGAAGTGACGAATAACGGCTCATTCTCAGCGCCATCAGCAGCTCTTGTGAAGTATTCATCGGTATCGACACCGACGATCTTTCTGCCTTCACCGTCTTTTGCAGCCTGTAAGACAGAGTAAACGATCGTACCACCGCAAGAGAAGATGATCTCAGTGCCATTTGTATACCACTCGGAAGCTCTTGTGACGATATCCGGAGTTGCATCGAATGTGCCTGTGTAGAAGTACTTCATATCGATAGAGCCTTCAGCCAAGCCGAGTTCTTCAGCAGCGTCCTCAGCACCCTCGATGAAGCCATAACCGAATCTGACGACAGCCGGAACAGCCATACCGCCCATGAAGGCGAGGTTTCTGTAACCGTCTTTGACGACAGCGTAACCAGCCATGTAACCACAGTCCTGCTCAGCGAACGTGATCATAGCCAGGTTGTCCTGATGAGGAAGTGAATCATCGACACCATCGTAGTCGTAGTCGATGTGGTAAAGGTCATCAGCATCGACGAAGATGACTTTTACATCCGGATAGTTAGGGATCTCCTGGCAGAGTGCAGCATCCCAGAGGAAGCCGACAGCGACCAGGACATTTGCAGTCATCTGATTGACAGCCTGCTCAAAGATGGAAGTCCTTGATGCATCATCAGAACCAGCCGGCTGCAGGTAAGTGTACTTCAAACCAGCCTCTTCGCAGTAGTCTCTGATACCGTAGAATGAGTGCTCGTTGAAGCCGCCATCATAGATAGAGCCTAAGTCAGCCAGGAATACGACATCATAATGTTCATCCGTGCTGGCAGGAGTCTCGCCTTCTTCTTTCTTTGCGCAACCGAATAAGCTGCAGACAAGCAGAAGAGCGAGAGCTAACGTAAGAAATTTCTTCATTTTTTCTCCTTCTTTCTGAATTATCTGATCTGTATACATTTAAAAAGCCTCTTAACGATCATCATCGATTCAGCTCATAAACATACACATATCTAACTAGATTTTATCATCCCTGAACGGATAAGTACAAGCACATGCGGCTCAAGTCCTGAGCCACGGACCCAATTTTTCCGTGTATCTGACAGTCAGATCCAGGGCCCGGTCCAATATAAATCCCGTCAGGAAGACGCCGACCAGCGTTCCGACGCCGACGACACCGCCCAGGACCATGCCGATCAGGAAAAACAGCGCATCCGAGATCATCTGGGCATATTTGATATCGATATGCATCTTCTCGTTGAGAAACAGAGGCAGAAACTGGAAACAGCCGACCCCCATGTCCGCACCGATGCCCATGCCATAACCGATCCCCGTCGTGATCAGACCGACCAGCAGGATCAGGATCCGCACGGCAAACGGTGTGCTCTCCGGCGGAAACAGACCTCTGACCATCGCCTCAAAGACATCGATCAAAGGACCGCCGACCAGGACGCCCAGCAGTGTGCCCGGACCCAGATACTTCCTGATGAACAGGAAGATCAGAACGGTCTGAATGACGTTGCAGATGGTCGAGATCGTCCCATATGACATCCCATAACGCCCATGCAAGCCATCCACGAACACCGAGATCGGATCGGTACCCAGTCCGCAGGTATAATAGCAGCCGATGCCCAGATCCGATATCGTCGTCGCCAGGAAACTGATCAGGAAACGGACGGAAAAAGACCTGATATCTATCCTCTTCATTTCCTGATGTCTTCCAGATCCGGAAGCTGATCGATCATCTCGATCGCCCGCAGCGTGATCTTTGTCAGAAGTTCCACTTTCTTTGGATAATCCGCATCATTGCTGGTAGACATGGAACCATAGCTGCTTCCCAGATAGCCTCCGCACAGCAGGATCGTGCCCGCCCGGATACCGCCCAGCAAAGAAGAGACCGTGAACAGAGCGGAAGATTCGTTCTCGACCGCCAGTACGCCGGCATCTTCCCACACCTTCACCCTGTCCATATAGCCTTCATGCGCACCGGGCGATTCGATATAGAACGAGTCGTGGCTCCTGACGATGCCCAGATACGGCTTGACGCCAAATTCCTCGCAAGCCTTGCGCAGACACCAGACCACATCGATATCCGCCACGGCCGGGAATTCAGGATCGATGTATTCCTTTGAAGCCCCTTCACCTCTCACTGCCCCGGTCGCGATGACGAAAGACCCGTTTGGCAGCTCAGGCTGTAAAGATCCGGAAGTCCCCATGCGGATCATCGTCTTCACACCGAGATGATTGAGCTCCTCCACCGCCACCGCCACAGCCATGGCGCCCATGCCGGTACACATGACCGACACCGGCACATCGTGATAGGTCCCGGTATAAGTCGGATTGCCCCTGGAAACAGCTTTCAGCTCCGCCGTGTCGAAGTATTTAGCCACCATCTCGCATCTTCCGGGATCGGCAGGCAGGATGAAGTGTTTGCCGCAGTCGTTCTCATCCAGACCGATATGCCACATCTTTCCGTTGGCATTCGTCAGTTTTGCAGACTTATATCTCATACTCTTCCCCTTTGATCAGTTTCGACATTGCCAGCAGGGCCACATCGATGATCTGATCGACCAGTGGACCATACTCCTTTTCATAATCCAGAGCCTCTCCGGTCTCCAGATTGTCCGTCACCACATAGATGCAGCCGGCCTGCATCTGCAGGATGGAAGCGACTGTGAACATCGTCGCACACTCGTTGTCCACGCACTTGACGCCCACTTTCTGCCACGGAGCGATCCTCTCCTTGACTCCGTCATGGGCAAAAGGCGATTCCAGGAAAAGGCCGTCATGTGTGCGGATGATGCCCGTCTTGACATCGACGCCCAGTTCTTTTGCGCTCTGCAGCAGAGCAAAGAAAGCATCCAGATCGCTGACCGCCGGATACTGGATGTTGACGTACTCCAGCGTCGCTCCTTCACAGCGACAGGCGCCCGTCGGAACGAAGATCGTACCCGGCTTGATATCCGGATCGATCGCATAGCAGGAACCGACCTTGATCATGCGCCTGCAGCCGATATGGCGGAGCTCCTCCACCGCGATCTCAGTCGGCATGCAGCCGTTCCCGATCGACATGCAGGACATCCTCACGCCATGACATTCTCCGGTATAGGTGATATATTCCCGATGGAAAGCCTGCTTCTCAGCGCTGTCGAAGTGATCCTTGATCTTCTCCACTCTCTCAAGATTGCTGGTGAGGATGCAGCCCTCACCGATCTGCGATTCATTGATCCCCAGGTGATGGACTTTGTTGTCCTTCTCATACTGAGGGAGGGAATCAAAACCGTTCTTGATCTTGGCACTCATCATCTGATCGCTCCTTTCTTCTCCATTTCCGCAATGATCTCCGCCGCCCTGACCGCGATCTTTGCACAGACGAGGATCCGCTTATCCATGAAATCGTCTTCAAAAGCCTCCGGATAAGCCGTTCTGGAATCCGGACCCGTGTAGTAGATCGTATCCTCCACCATCGAAGTGTGTGAGACGCAGATCGAACCGCAGCGAAGTCCCAGCTGCGGACCGACCGTGAACAAAGTGGCCGATTCGTTTTCGACCATCTTCACTCCCGCATCCACCCACGGTTTCATCCTTTCATAGGTATCGATCATCGCCGTCGAAGTCTCCCGGTAATAGGAATCGTGTGCCCTGTAGAGGCCCACGATCGGATCCTCGCCGAACTCCCTGGCCGCCATGATGAGCGCCTTGGTGACGTAAGGATCAGCGATCGCCGGATACTCGGCCGGCACATATTCATAGGAGTTTCCATCTCCCCTGACACAGCCTGTCGCGATGATGATGCGGCCCGGCTGATAGTCTGTCAGCAAGGCAGCACCCGTACCCACGCGGATCAGGTTCTTCATGCCGATCTGAACACCCTCTTCCGCGACCGTCGAGACCGCCAAAGGGCCCATGCCCGAAGAGATGACGGAGATCGGCGTGTCATTTTCCGTCACACCGCTATAGGTGTAGTAAGTCCTCTGTCCATTGACGAAATGAGACTCCTTGAAACAGTCCGCGATGATCTTTGAACGGGCCAGATCGCCCGGCATCAGCACCGTTTCAGCGATATCACCCTCCTTCAGGCCGGTAAAATACAGTCTCCCTTCCTGATCCAGATATTTCTTTTCTCTTAACACCGCTTAATCCTCCTTCACATAACCCGTTCTGACATTGAGCTTATGGATCAGATCATTACACTTGCTCAGAATGAACTGTTCATCAAAATTCTGTATCCTCTTGTTGCGGACCTTCAGCTCACCGGCGACAAAGACCGTATCCACCGCATGACCGGTACCGGCATAAAGCAGGTTGCCGATCCTGTGGTCTCTGTCCGTCAGAGACAGATCATCTTCCATGTTGACCAGCACCAGATCCGCCTGATAGCCCTCTTTGATCTCCCCGACATCCGCATAACCCAGAGCCCTTGCGCCATTGACAGTCATCATCCGGAACGTCGTTCCGGCATCCATGACCGTCGGATCCAAGGTGATCGCCTTCTGCAGATAGGAACCGGCTTTTCCTTCACGGATCATGTCCTTGGTCGCGCTGGACGCCTCTCCATCGCAACCCATCGCCACCGGAATGCCTCTTTCCAGCATCTGTGCGATCTTCGGGATGCCATCCGAGATCTTCATATTGGTGTTCGGGCAGTGCACGGGGATGGCCCTGGTCCTGGCGATGATGTCAAGTTCGTGATCGGAAAGCCAGATCGAATGCGCCAGCAGGGTCTTCTCATCCAGGATGCCCAGATACTCCAAAGCCTCCGCTTCACCATTCAGCCCGTATTCTCTGGCCACCCGCTCCGTCTCCATCTTGCCCTCGCCCAGATGGGTGTGATAGATAAGACCTCTTTCATTCGCCCAGGCCTTGAGAGCCTTCGCCATCTCGCCCGATACGGCTGGCAGACCGGCGGGAGCGACTGAAGCTTTCATCAGACCGTGGTTCCTGCCCTGTGTCTTGGCGTAGACCTCCTCGCTTCTTTTCAGGGCTTCATCGACAGAGATGATCGGCGTGACCTCGTTCTCCGGAACATCCGTCGTCGAAATACCGAAAGTCGTGCGGATCCCGGCATCCTCGAAAGCCTGCAGGGTCGCATCCAGATGTTCATAACCGCCCATCTCATTGATCGTCGTCGTGCCGAAACGCAGCGCCGAAAGACAGGAAAGCAGCGTCGCATAATAGTAGTCCTCATCGGTCATATCCTCTTCGAAGCGGAAGAGCCTGACCAGCCAGTCCGTGATCACCAGATCATCCAGAGGGCCCTTGATGAAAGTCTGATAGACATGGGAGTGGCAGTCCGTGAAACCCGGCAGTGCCAGCATGTTGTGGGCATCGATGACAGTCGCCCCCGGACACTCATCCTGACCGATATGGTCGGCGATCTTTTTGAATCTGCCGCCTTCGATCAGGATATCCTTTGTCGCCGTGCTCAGATCATTCAGATCCCCGATATCCGCATTCCTGATAAGAAAATCACTCATAACGAAACTCTCCTTTGCAAAGATCTTTATAAGCAGCGGGATTCCTGTCCCGCATAAAATCCCTCTCATCGATCAGATCCATATCGATGCCGACATCTGCCATGCCCAGATGGTGCCTTTTCATCAGCAGTTCACGGCCATGCGGATCGTAGGCATAGATCATCGGGATCGGATCACAATGGTGGGTACAGCCGACGATGAAACAGCGGTTTTCGATCGCCCTGGCTCTGGCGATGGTCGTCCACTCATCGAACTGCTGCTCATGCCACATGCCCGTACCGACCGTATTGAAAAGGATCCTCGCCCCCTTGATCGCCTCTATCCTGGCCACTTCCGGAAAGTGGACCTCATAACACAGGACGATGCCGAGTTTTCCAAAAGGCGAATCACAGACTTCGATCCGATCTCCCTCCAATGCGCCATGGTCCCTGTCAGACTGGGTCAGGGCACTCTTGCAATGACTGAAGACGCATCCTCTTTGCGGATCGATGATCGAAGTGTACAAAGTCTTTTTCTCGCCCTGGTCCTCGTGACCCGCGATCAGCCACTTTCCATATCTTCCTGCCAGCTCTTCCGCCTCCGGCAACCTCTGGCTTGGAAGGTATCCTTCCGGAAAGACCACGATATCGCCGGAAGCTTCCTTCAGAAGATCTTCCATCTGCCGGATCTCATCCGCACATCTTCTCTCAGCCTTGCCAAAGCCCTCACGGGGCAAGGGACAGCACAATGTCACCCTGAACTGATCGATCATATTTTTTCCTCGCATCCTATAGTCAAAATGAGCCAGCTGATTAAAGCTGGCCAACTTGATTCGTTGATATGAATTCTCATTCACTCTTATACTTCTACAGAAGCAACTTTATTTCTGATTTCAATTTATCATGTTAAAAAAGTCCCGTCAATAATCTGCTATACTGAAAACGAGGTGAACCTATGGACAAGAAAAAAGTGATATTCGACTGCGATATCGGCTGCGATGATGCGGTCGCTCTGATCGCCTTGCTGACAAGCGAAAAGATCGATGTACAGGCGATCACCTGTGTCAGAGGAAACATCCCTGTCGATGACGTCGTCAACAATGCCCTGAAAGTCGCGCATCTCTGCGGCAAAGAAACGCCGGTATACAAAGGCTGCAGCCTGCCTATGGTCAAAGACCTGATCAAAGGAAGGGAATACAACACGCTGATGCAGACGATCCACGTCGAAGTCGACGGCAAAGAGATCCTGATCCACGACAAAGACTTCCCTCTGCCGATGCCGGAAAGAAAAGCCGAAACCAAACACGCCTGCACCTATCTGATCGAAACACTGAAAAACAGTTCAGAAAAGATCGACATCTGCGCCGTGGGACCATTGACCAACATCGCCATGGCCTTAAGGCTTGAGCCATCCATCATCGAGAACATCGGCACGATCTACATCATGGGCGGAGGCCTCTACATCGGCAACCGCACCCCGCTGGCAGAAGCCAATTTCTACGACGACGCCGAAGCAGCCGAGATCGTCCTGACATCCGGTGCCAAGTGTCTCGTTTGTCCGATCGAAGCCTGTGAAGACGGCGCCAGATATACGCTCGAAGACATCGCCAGGATCGGAAAACTGAACAGTCCGATCGCATCCTTCATCGAAGAAGAACTGCACGGATACATCGAAAGATGCACGATCCTCTTTGGCGGAGATCCGGATTCCTGCTGCATCTACGACTACGCAGCCGTTGCGCCGCTCATCGACGAAAGCGTCATCCTGGAAAAAAGAAAAGACATCGTACATGTCGACATCTCAGGAGGCATGGCCGACGGTCAGATGGTGATCGACCGCCGGGGAATGTTCAATGACAACACCAAAGTCGAAGTCATATACCGCATGGACGCTGAAAAGATCCATCAGCTCCTGATCGACCAGCTTGAAGCGAGGCATTAGACCTCGCTTTTTCATTTCCAAAAAAATGCAGCAGATCATCTGCCGCACTTTTTATGATGTCTATCCTCTCTTTTTGTCCTCTTCGATCAGGATCTTCAGCGCTTCGCAAGCTGTTTCCACAGACTTTTCCATCTCCGTGAAAGCCATGATCGCTCCGGCCCGGCAGCGCCGGATGGAACTGATGACGAACAGCGCGGCACACTCCATCTCCGAAGACACGACATGTCCCCTTCTCCAGGCTTCCCAGCGCTCACGCAAGCGTCCCTCTGCCGGCATGGTCTCAGGAGAATGCTGACCATAGAAGGAATCCTTGGACTGCGTGATGCCTTCCAGGAAATTGTAACCGAGTTTTTCAGCCGCCTCAGCCAGGGCAGCCGTCACATGCCGATCGGCGACAGCCGGATATTCGATCGGAATATAGTGGATGGTCGTGCCCTCGTCCCTGACAGCCGCATTGTTGATGACTCCATCCAGGCTCTCATCATACGACTCATCGCAGACCCTTCCGGCCGTACCGACTCTGATGAAGGTATCGGCGCCGCACTTGATCAGCTCCTCAAGGGCGATCGCCGTCGAAGGACAGCCCATGCCTGTCGAAGTGACCGATACTTTCACCCCGTTGAGATAGCCGGTCCAAGTCTTGTGTTCGCGGTTGTGAGCCACCAGCTTGGCATCATCAAAATAGGAAGCGATCAGATCTGTTCTGAACGGATCCCCCGGCAGCAGGACATAGCGTCCCACATCGCCGGGCCTTATCTGGGTGTGATACTGCAGTTCAGCCTGCTTATCGAATACGTGCCTGGTCATACCTTGAAACCGTAACCGTCATTCTCTTCGACGATATAGTTGCACTCAGGCAGCATCTCCCGCAGAGTGAATTCATGGTACTCATTTTCCGACTTTGCGCATATGATCCTGAATTCATCCGGCTTGCAGAATTCGGACATGACCTGCCGGCATACACCGCAAGGCGTGCAGTATCCTTCAGAGCCCCTTTGCGCATCGCCGGCAACGATGGCGATCTTCTCGAAATCATATTCGCCTTCCGAGACCGCCTTGAAGAAAGCCGTTCTCTCCGCACAGACCGTGGCAGAGAAGCCGCTGTTCTCGATATTGCAGCCCTTGTATATCTTCCCGTTCTTGCACAGCAAAGCAGCTCCCACTTTCCAGTTGGAATAAGGGGCATAAGCTGCTTCCCTGGCTTCAAAAGCAAGTCTGATCAGTTCTTCATTCGACATCGTTTCTCCTCCTAGATCCACTTGAAGAATTCATCTACCAGATCTGAATAATCTCCCTCGACGATCAGATGGTGGTTGCCGATCGATTCCCTCAGGAAATACGTGACCGGCTTATCCATCTTGAGCTCGATCTGGGTACGGCAGAGGTTGTATTCGGTCAGGTTCCTGTGCAGTTCCGCCCTGCTGACGAAATACTCATCCATCAGGCCGTCGCACTTGAAGACCGTAGCCGGACCGACCTGCAGTTTTCCTCTGAATGCGACACCCAGCTGCGATTCGAAGTGCGTCATGATCTCGAATTCTTTCGGCATATTGATCGGCAATGTGCAGTGCGCAAAGATGATCTCATTCTCATCCGTGTTGATGCGGCTCGGATTCGCCATGAAGACCGGCTTCCCGGAAAGCTCGCCCAGTACCGCCATAGAGATCAGTGCCGGTACATCGCCTTCACAAGAGGCATAGATGCCCTCGGCATTCAGGATGGCCAAAGCAGAACAGCCTGTTGAATGGACGGTATCCAGCAGATCGAAACATCTGACGGTCAGACCATCGAGCTCATACTTGTCGACGATCCTTCTCAAAGCACCATAAATGTACAGCGCCTCCTCGATCTCCTTTTCATCATAGCCCTTCGATTTGATCAGCTCCGTATACGGATTATCGACATATTCCTTTCTGGCGATCTCCTCAAAGAACTCTTCCATGCTGACATCGACGATCTCGATATGATTGTATTCTTTGGACCTCTTCGCATCGACATCTGAAGAGATGAGCCAGTCGGAAGGATGTCCGACTCTTGCGATCCTGAAACCATCGAGCCTCTTCTTTGCCTTGAAGACCTGAGCCAGATCCTTCAGACGGGAAGCGACGAACTCATCGCTGCCGTGAATGATCTCGCCCGGAAGATCGTTCTGTCTGAGATAAGAAAGGATCTCCATCGAAGCGGCCAGCGAGTTGTTGGCGCCGGTCGTCAGCAGGAAATAAGGCTTCGGAAGCTTATCCATGTCTTTCAGGAAGATGCCCTCAGTGCCGCCTCCGCCGATAAAATCAACGACCATATCATACTCATCGATATGTTCAACATCCGTGACCTCAAATTCGAAACCGGTCATCTCGCTCAGCTTCTTCAGCCAAGGAAAATTATTCTCGTTAGCGATCTGCGCAGCAGCCGTTGACGAAACGACATAGTATACACCTATCTTCATATTATCTGTAAGTCTCCTTATACTTTCATTTTAGCAGAATCTTCATTTTGTATTAAAATAAGAATAAATAAAGGGGACACCTATGAAACTCAATCTGAAACGCACTTTCATCGTCGGACTGGCTTTTTTATCGATCTGCGCATTCTGGCAGATGTACGACAACGTCGTTCCGCTGATCCTGACGAACACATTTCACCTCAACGAGACCTATTCCGGCGCCATCATGGCCGCCGATAATGTACTGGCTCTCATCATGCTGCCGCTGTTCGGTTCCCTCTCCGACAAGACCGACACGAAGATCGGCAAAAGGATGCCGTTCATCATCTTCGGGACCGGCCTGGCCGTGATCCTGATGAACATCCTTCCGATCCTGGACAATTCCTACTATCAGGAAGCGAGTTCCTTCAAAGTCATATCCTTCGTCGTCGTACTGGGCCTGCTGCTGATCGCGATGGGCACCTACCGCTCACCGGCCGTTGCCCTGATGCCGGATGTCACACCAAAACCGCTGCGTTCCAAAGCCAATGCCATCATCAACCTGATGGGAGCAGTCGGCGGCATCATCTATCTGGCGATCGCTGCCATCCTCTATCCCAACTCAAAGACCATCGGCCTTGACCACGTCAACTATCAGATCCTCTTCATTGTGGTCTCCGCCATCATGTTCGTATCGGTAGGCCTGCTCTATCTGATCATCAAGGAGCCGAAGCTCGTTGCCGAAAACAAGGCTCTGGAAGAGCAGCATCCGGAATGGAACCTGGCTGAAGATGACGGTTCAGGAAACGAAAAACTTCCTGCCGACGTCAAGAAGTCACTGGCATTCCTGCTGGCATCGATCGCCCTGTGGTTCACCGGCTACAACGCCGTGACCACCTGGTTCACCACCTATGTCTCAGTCGTCATGGGACAGGGCCTGGGCGGAGCCTCCACCTGTCTGCTGGTCGCGACAGCCGGAGCGATCGTCTCCTACATTCCGATCGGCAATATCGCCTCAAAGATCGGACGCAAAAAGACCATCATGGGCGGCATCGTCCTTCTATCCGTGATGTTCTTCCTGGGCTTCATCCTGACATCGATATTCGACAAGATCAACGTGATCATGTACATCTCCTTTGCCCTGGTCGGACTGGCATGGGCGGCCATCAACGTCAACTCCCTGCCGATGGTCGTCGAAATGTGCAAAGGCTCGGACATCGGCAAGTTCACCGGCTACTACTACACGGCATCCATGGCCGCCCAGATCATCACCCCGATCCTGGCCGGTACACTGATGAGACTGATCACCTACAAGATCCTCTTCATCTACGCCGCCTTCTTCGTCCTTCTCTCCTTCGTGACGATGACGCAGGTCACGCACGGCGACCAGAAAGTCGAAGCGAAAAAAGGCCTGGAAGCCTACGAAGACATGGACGACTGAAACAAAATAAGACAATAAGTAAAAAATGCACTTCATCATGTGAAGTGCATTTTTCTTATTTGACTGTGATGATCTTCATGAAGTTGGCAGAACCCTCACCCGTCGGATAACCGGCGGAAAGGATGATCTGCTGCCCCGGCTTGAAACCATAGGACTTGACGACGCTGGAAGCCAGTTCGTCATCGTTTGCCAGGTTGTTCTGCACATAAGAGAAGATCGGCTTGACGCCCCAGTAAAGTTCCAGTTTTCCCTGTGTCGATTTTGTGAATGTGACTGCAAAGATCGGAACACGCGGACGATACTTGGAGATCCTTCTCGCTGTCGTGCCGCCCTGTGTGAAGACGACGATCGCCGCAATATCCAAGGTCAGGGTCGCATCCGAGATCGCGATACCGATCGCATCCTGTATCGTCTTGTTGTTGGTCATCTTGGCGTGATCCAGGTTCTCACGGTACGGAATGATCTTTTCAGTAGCCTGTGCGATCTTGGCCATCGTCTCAACCGCCTCGACCGGATACTCGCCGGCTGCCGTCTCTGCCGACAGCATGACGGCATCGGAACCATCCAGAACTGCGTTGGAAACGTCAGAAGCTTCCGCTCTCGTGCAGCGCGGATTGCTGGTCATGGAATCCAGCATGTGAGTCGCCGTGATGACGGCCTTGCCCTTCTGATTGGCGATCTCGATGATCTTCTTCTGATAGATCGGAACAAAAGCCGTCTCGATCTCGACGCCCAGATCACCTCTGGCGACCATGACGCCATCGGCAGCATCCAGGATCTCATCGAGATTGTCGAAACCTTCCTGATTCTCGATCTTGGCGATGATCTGGATCTTGGGCTTGCCCATCTCCGTTATGATCTTGCGGATCTTCATGACATCCTCGGCCCTTCTGACAAAGGAAGCCGCGATGAAGTCCACATCGTTGTTGCAGCCGAAACGGATGTCCTCATCATCCTTCAAAGAGACGAAAGGCATGGAAAGCTTGACGCCCGGTACATTGCATCCCTTTTTGGAAGCCAGAGGACCGTTGACCTCGACTCTCGCTCTGATCTCGTTGCCGTCATTCTGCAGGACGGTGAGTTTCTGCTTGCCGTCATTGACGAGGATGTAATCCCCTTCCTTGACATCATCGAAGATCTCCTTGCACTGGATCGTGAAGCGATCATGCGTACCTTCGATATCCTCCCGCTGGATGATGACTTCCTCACCCTTGCGGTAATTCTCCACATCGTTCTTGAAAGTCCCCAGTCTGATCTCAGGACCCTTCGTATCCAGCATGATACCCAGGTTGACCCCATTCTCTTTTTCGACTTTGCGGACCATGTCTATCCTGGCCTGATGCTCCTCATGTGTGCCATGCGAGAAGTTCAGTCTGACGATATTCATACCGGCATTTGCCATCTTAAGGATCGTATCGTAACTGTCACTGGCAGGACCCAGTGTACAGATGATCTTTGTCTGTTTATTTATCATCATAAACACCTCCAAATACGAATTATATATTCTTTTCCATGAAAAAAGCCACATTCGTGGCTATTCTGTAACTATTTTCCATCCTTTTTCGCAAGTAAAGCGCTTGCATCCTGTGTCGTCGCCTCCAGTTCATCGAAGTACTCGACAGCCTCCTTCGCCCCAAAGGAATCGAGTGCTGAACCGATCAGCGTCAGGGTATCCAGCACCTTCTTTTTTGAAGAAGAGATATCCACGATCCGACGGTCCCGGGACTCCATCACGATGTACTCCTCGATGATCTGCACCAGCATCGGCAGATAGTGGTCATAGAGTTTTCTGATCTTATCGGTGTTGTCGATGATCTGATCTTCACAGCCCGCCAGTTTCTCCACCGTATCATCCAGCCGTTTGCGCACTTCCTTGTCCGATATCCTCTTTCTCTGCGCCTTCATCTGTGCGATGATGTCGCGTCCCTGCAGGATCAGATCCTCTTCAGCTGCGTATTTCCGCATCCTGAAAGACAGATCGATGACATCCTTGTCCTGGATCCTGTCCAGGAAGGCACCGATCTGATCATAGAGATCAGGATCCTCGTTGTTCAGCTTCTTCAAAGACATCTTTCCGCCATCACCCAGGTCGACAAACAGCGTATTGACATTCGGCTTTGCCTTCCTGTCTTCCTTATAGAGCTTCGTATCCCGGATCATATAAAGTTCCGAATACTGCGAAAGGAATTCATCGATATGCTTGAGATCGACGTTCTTTCTCTTTTTACGACCTTTTTCATCTTCATACTCATAACGGATGGTCCCATCCTTGATCAAAGTACTCCTTGAAGAGACGACTGTGTTTCTGCCCATGATCAACGCTCCTGTAAATACGATCAGACCCAAGACCCCCAGGATCACCAGACTCAAGACCAGGATCGTCGTCAGAAAAGACCCGATCCTCTCATCGAAGATCGACACGCCGGTCTTCCAGGAAGCCAGCAGAGCCATCACCAAAAGCAGCCCCAGCATGAAGAATGCCGCCTTGATGAAAAACGATAAAGCGATCGGTCCTCTTTGTTTCTCTTCCATCTCAATCCCTGATCAGTTCCCTGATCCTGTCCAAATATTCCTTGGCCTTGGTATAGCCATGATAGTATGCTGTAAGCAATTCATCCTCATTGGATTCCAGACGCGCGACCTCCTTGAAAGTCGGACGGATGATGACCGCCTTGCCCTGAGCCTCCAGCTCTTCAGCCAGAGCGACCTGGTCCCTGTAGAGCTGTGCCCTGTCTTCCAGAGCTTTCAGGAAAAGCGGATATCTGGCGTAAAGCCTCTTGAATATGAGCATGGCCGCATCGGAAGTCGCCGAGAAGCGCCCCTTCTTGCGGGTCAGGACGATGACCAGCCTCTCGCACCCCTGATCCAGGGCTCTCTGGACCGGAATGGAATCGCAGATCCCGCCATCCAGATATAGCTTTCCGTCTATGTCTACCGGATCGGTGAGACCCGGCATCGAACAGGAAGCCTTGCCGATGATCCTCGATCGCTCGATATCATCGGTGTGCATATACTCAGCCTTTCCGGTCTCGATGTTGGACACGACCATTTCCCATTCGATCGGATTGGAAATGAATGCCTCAAAATCGAAACCGTACTGTTCCGCATAATCATAGAAGATCTTGTCCAGATCGACCAGCTTGTGGGACTCCACCATCTGCGGGACCCCCCAGAATGAATTGAAACGATCGGACTGTATCATGCAGGAACGGACATACCTCTTCTGCTTCGCCACGTAGGCAAAGGTGTTGCATGAGCCTGCGCTGACACCTACGACATAATCAAAATCGATATCATAATCCAGGAAACAGTCGACAGCTCCCCCGGTAAAGACACCGCGAAGGCCGCCTCCTTCCATGACCAAACCTGTTTTCTTCATAATCTCCCTATCTGCTTAAGACCATTATAGAACAAAAAAAGAATATGGTCAGGATGAAGGGATTCGAACCCTTGACCTCTTACACCCGAAGCAAGCGCTCCACCAAGCTGAGCTACATCCTGAAGTCCTTATTCTTTTTGCACATACTATTTTACATTTTTTTATTCAGATAGACAAATCTTTTTTATTCAAGTTCTGCCTTGCCTGTATAAAGCTGATAATAACGGCCTTTCAATGCCAGAAGATCCTCGTGTGTACCGCGTTCGATGATCTCGCCGTGCTCCAGCACGATGATCGCATTGGCATTCCTGACCGTGGACAGACGATGGGCGATGACAAACGTCGTACGGCCGCTCATCAGCTCGTCCATGCCCTTTTCGATCAGTTTTTCGGTATGCGTATCGATCGAAGAAGTCGCCTCATCCAGGACCATGACCGGCGGATCGGCTACTGCGCATCTGGCGATGTTCAGCAGCTGCCTCTGGCCCTGAGAAAGATTGGAACCATTCGCACTCAGCATCGTCTGATAGCCGTGCGGCAGTCTTTCGATGAAAGAATCCGCATTCGAGATCTTCGCAGCGGCGATGCATTCCTCATCACTCGCCTCAAGCCTGCCGTAACGGATATTGTCCATGATCGTACCTGAGAACAGATTGGTATCCTGCAGCACGACGCCTACAGATCTTCTCAGATCATCTTTTCTGATCTCCTTGATCGGAATGCCGTCAAACGTGATCATGCCCTCCTGGTCTTCCACATCATAGAAACGGTTGATCAGATTCGTGATCGTCGTCTTGCCCGCACCGGTCGAACCGACAAAAGCGATCTTCTGACCCGGCTTGGCATAGAGCGAGATGTTCTTGAGGATGTCCTTGCCCTCTTCGTAACGGAAAGTCACATCGTTCAGACGGATATCTCCCTTGAGCTCGATATACTTCGGAGGATCGACAGGGATCTTCCATGCCCAGCGGTCGGTCTTGCGATCGGTCTCGATGAGCTCTTCCGTATCCTTTTCGACATTGACCAGCTCGACGATACCGAAATCCAGTTCGCCCTCTCTGTCCATCAGATCGAAGACCCTCTCCGCACCGGCCAGAGACATCATGATGCCGTTGAACTGCTGCGACAGGTTGGAGATCGGACCGCCAAACTGCCTGACGAACAGCATGAACGAAGTCAGATCGCCGATCCGCATGTTTCCATCGATGCACATCCTGGAACCCAGGACCGCGACGATCGCATAAGCGATATAAGACAGATTTGCGTTGATCGGCATCAGGACCGAAGCATAGGCATTGGTACGCAGAGAATAATCATAGAGCTTTCTATTGTAATCCATGAAGCCATCCATGGTCTGCTTCTCATGATTGAAGACCTTGATGACCTTCTGGCCGGAAAACATCTCCTGCGTGTAGCCGTTGAGATTGGAGATCTGCCTCTGAAGATCGGCAAAAGTCCTTCTTGAACCCTTGGCCAGAAGATAAGTCACCAGGAACATGAAAGAGAAAAAGACCACCATGACCCAGGTCAGCCTGGCATTCAGGATGAACATGAAAGTGAAGCAGCCGACGATCGTGATCATGGTCGTGATCAGCGTCGGGAAACCGTCAGAGATCATCGGACGGATCGTATCGATATCGTTGGTGTAGTAGTTCATCACCTCGCCATGGGTCCTGCTGTCAAAGAACCTGACAGGAAGCCTCTCCATGACTTTGAACAGATCTTTTCTCATGTCATCCAGAACGCCTGTTGAGACGACAGACATCAGCTTGGAGAAACAGTAGGAAGAGATCAGACCACCGGCATAGACGCTGATCATGATGCCAAGCATCTTCACGAAACCGCTCAGATCAGGATCCTGCTGGCCGATGAATGGAACGATATAGTTGTTGATGATCGGTGTGAACAGATAGGAAGAGATGACACCGGTCAGAGAAGAAAGGATCGTAAAACAGATCGCAGCGACGAAACGGAAACGGTAGCGTTTGCCGATATAGGAAAAAGTCCTGCCGATCGTGCCGAAGACATCATTGGCCCGGGATGTGCGGAGCTGTCTGTAACCTGTGTCTGCCATTATTCCAATGCTCCTTCCATCTGTGTATTGTACAAGTCGCGATAGACATCGTTCCTCGCCATGAGTTCCTCATGATTGCCGATATCCTGTATGGAGCCCTCATTCATGATGATGATCCTGTTCGCCTCTTTGACGGAAGCGACACGCTGTGCGATGATGATCGTCGTCATGCCGCCGAGCTTCTCTTTCAGAGCCAGCTGTATGCGATGATCCGTATCGGTATCCACTGCGCTCGTCGAGTCATCCAGGATGATGATCTTGGGATGTTTCAGAAGCGCTCTGGCGATACAGAGCCTCTGTTTCTGACCACCGGAAACATTGACACCGCCTTGACCCAATTCGGTATCATATTTCTTTGGCATGCGTTGGATGAAGTCATCCGCCTGCGCATAGGTGCAGGCTTCGACGATCTGTTCGTGGGTGGCATTCGGATCGCCCCACTTCATGTTCTCTTCGATCGTGCCGGAGAACAGGGTGTTCTTCTGCAGGACCATGGCGACGGCGTCGCGAAGATTCTCCAGTTTATACTCCTTGACATTGTGCCCGCCGACCAGGACCTCGCCCTTGCTGACGTCGTAAAGACGCGGGATCAGCTGGACCAGCGTCGACTTGGAAGAACCGGTCGGACCCAGGATGCCGATGACCTCTCCCGGACCGATCTTTAGATCGATATCGTTGAGGGCATCGCTTTGGGCATCCGCGGAATATCTGAAAGAGACATCTCTGAATTCGATGGAACCATCTTCGACCTTCAGTTCAGGATCCGCATCATCATCTCTGATCCTTGGTTCCTCATAGAGGATCTCGTTGGCGCGGTCGACAGAAGCCTGAGCCATGACGATCTGCAAAAAGACATTGGAGATCATCAGCAATGCAAAGAGGATGCCTCTGATATAGGAGATGTAAGCCATGAAGTTGCCCGTCGTCATCGTACCGGCAATGACATCCCTGCCACCCAGCCAGGCGATGATGATCATGCAGCTGTACATGACCAGCTCAAAGAAAGGCCTGTTGAGGATGACGATGTTCTCGGCATGCCTCTGGGCAGTCCTGACCGCCTCGGAGGAACCGCGGAACCTCTCGTTCTCATAGTCTTCCCTGACGAAGGTCTTGACGACTCTGATGCCCTCGATGTTCTCTTCCAGATTGGCATTGAGACCATCGAACTTCAGCATCATCTGACGGAAACGCGGATGCGCCTTCATGAAGATGAAGACCAGTCCGAAACCCAGGACCGGAAGGACGAAAGCGAAGACCCTAGCCAGAGAAGGGTTGAGGGTAAAGACGAAATAAGCGCTCAGGATCAGGTTGAAAGGCGCTCTGATCAGCATCCTGACGATCGATACGTAGGCCATCCTCAGCATACGCATATCCGTCGTCATACGGGCGACGATCGTCGGAACAGGATACTTCTCGATGTTTTCAAAGCTGAAATCCTGGATCTTGGAGAACATCGCTTCCCTGATATTGCGGATGAAACGCGTGGAAGCGATAGACGAAAACAGGCCTGACGCCGAACCGAACAGTGCACCGAGCACAGCCAGCCCGACCATCAGCGCTCCGCGTCCCCAGATATAGTTCATATCACCGCCAAGCTCATAGATCCCTCTATCGATGATCGATGACATGACTAAAGGAATGAACGCATCAACTGCGACTTCGAAGATGGTAAAGACAGGCCCCAGCACGGCTGCCCACCATCCGTCTTTTGTATATTTTTTTAGCAGGTCAAACATAGAATTATATTAGCACAATATCCGGATCCTAAGATTCAAAAAACATATCCTCTCCTTTTGCTTTTGTATTGGAACGACGGCTTTGATCAATACTTTACATTTTCAAAGAAAAAAAGATGTAAAATATAATTAAATAATAAAGGAGAATCTAATGAATCTATTACAGTTATTATTGGGGTCATTGACAAGCAATGATTCTCTCGACTCTGTTTCCAAGAAAACAGGCGTTTCATCCAACGGCATATCCAAGCTGCTCATGATGGCAGTTCCGCTTCTGATCACATATCTGACAAAGAATGCATCCAAGAAAGATGGCGCTACATCATTGCTCAATGCGCTGACACAGCACACCAGCACGCAGACTGTCTCTCAGCAGATCAAGAACGGCGACTCTACTGACGGTGCAAAGATCATCGGCCACATCCTTGGCCAGGATCAGAAGACCGTCATCAGCTCGCTTGCCAAAGAGTCAGGCCTCTCCGCAAAAGAAGTCAACGCTGTCCTCAATGCAGTTGCACCGGCTCTTCTCAACAGCTTAAGCACAGCAACGACAGCTACAGCTCAGAAACCTAAACCGCAGTCTGCAAAAGTCGACCTCTCTGATGGCATCGACCTCACAGACATCGCTGCATTACTTGGCGGCGGCGGCGTTTCAAACAGCCAGTCCAGCCCGGCTGCAGGTCTGCTGGGAAGCTTATTAGGCGGCAACTCAAGCCAGCAGGCTGCCAATACCGGCCTGGATCTTCTGGGATCCCTGCTCGGCGGCAGCAAGCCAACTGCAAACCAGTCAAACGGCACAGAACTCTTAGGCTTGCTCACTTCTTTGATGAAATAATCGGAAAAGAAAAAGCGAAAAGAAAAGCACTCAGGCCAATAATCTGAGTGCTTTTTTTGTTATCGTGATCTCGGCTTTGTCCTTGACCTTCGCCTCTTCGCCATCCAGAGTCCAGATGATGTCATCTTCAAATTCAAAACTGATATGATCGGTATGGTAGCGGTGGATGAACTTCTCCTGCTGCAGGATCGTCGAAAGCAGATCCGGAGCATTGAAGATGGTCGGCACATAATCCACGATCAGGACATTGAAGAGCCCGTTGTCGATCGAAGACTTCTTTTTGTCCTCCAGTTCCATCCCCGCAACTCTGTTCCCGGAATAGATGAGACCGAACAAGACATCTCTCTTGTAAGCCCTGGAACCGATCGTATACTTCACCTTGTGCATCCTGACCTCCGGTAGTTTGCCGATGCCTTCCAGGATATAGGCGATATTGCCCAAGGTCTCCTTGACCTCCCGGTTGGTCGTGAACGGTACATCGCACATCGCACCAAAGGCTGCAACATAGTTGAAATAGCGGCCATTGAGCTTTCCGACATCGAAACTTCTGATATGACCCTCGCAGATCCTCTCCGCGATCTTCTTGAAATCATTTCCCAGATCGAAGTTTGAACCGAAATCATTCATCGTGCCGCTCGGAAAATAACCCAGCAGAGGCTTGTATTCCTTCCTCATCAGCGCATTGGTCACTTCATTCATCGTTCCGTCTCCGCCAAAAACGCAGACGACATCATACCTGACTCTGTTTTTCATCAGATAGTCATACGCATCATTGGGTTTCTGCGTGACATAAACACTCACCGCATAACCGTTTTTGCAGAAGACATCGATGACAGGCAGGAGGTTCGCCTTTGAATTCTTAAGACCGGACTTTGCATTGATCAGCATCAGCAGTTTCATACAATTCTCATTTTAAACAATATATAAGGCAAACACAAAAGTAATGCCTGTAAATATTTCTTTACACAAAAGCCCTCCAAAAGCATATAATCAAAGTATGTTTGAAATAAGTGCAGGTGCCATCGTCCATACGAAGATCCAGGGACAGATCCTTTATCTGATCATCAAAGACTTCCATGGCAATTTTGGCTTCCCGAAAGGCCATCTGGAAAAGGGAGAGACCGAAGAAGAAGCCGCCATCCGCGAGATCAAAGAAGAGACCGGGATCGATATCGAACTGGACCCTTCTTTCAGGGAAGAGCTCAGATACATCATGCCTAACGGCATCGAGAAAAGATCGGTCTACTACCTGGGCTCCTATAAAGATCAGGATCCGCACAGACAGCTTGAAGAAGTCGAAAAGATCTTCCTGCTGCCCTATGCAGACGCCATGCAGATCCTCACTTTTGACAATATGAAAGAAGTCCTTGCCAAAGCAAACTCACGTCTGAAAGGAAACAGCCTATGAACAAAGACCTGATCCAGACCATCAAATTCACTCTCTTCTCCATCTCGGCAGGCATCATACAGCTGAGCTCTTTTGCCCTCTTCAACGATGTCCTGAAACTTGGCTGGTGGCCGAGTTATCTGATCTCGCTGATCCTGTCCGTCCTGTGGAACTTCACGCTGAACAGGAATTTCACCTTCAAATCGGCCTCCAACGTTCCGGTCGCGATGCTGAAAGTCTTCGCCTACTACTGCGTCTTCACACCTCTGTCCACCATACTGGGGAACTATCTGACCTCGCAGCTGCACTGGAACGACTATCTGGTCACGATCCTGAACATGCTGATAAACCTGGTCACGGAATTCCTCTATCAGAAATACTACGTATTCAGAGACAGCCTGGAAAAACGATAAGAAAAAACGAGTGCAAACTCGTTTTCTTATTCTCTCCAGATCGGCATGCTCATGCAACGCGGACCGCCCCTTCCCCTGGAAAGCTCGGAACTCGGCATCCGCAGGACCGTTATCCCGTGTGATTCCAGCAAGTCGTTGGTGATCTCGTTCCTCTCATAGACCAGGACCTTGCCCGGAGCGATGCACAGGGTGTTGGAACCATCGTTCCACTGCTCTCTTTTGGAAGCGATCTGATCCGACCCGCCACAGGCGATCAGCTCGACACGGCTCATCTTCAAAGCCTTGGCCAGGATCTCGTCCAGTTTCTCATCCACTCTCCTGATCCCGTAATCTGTCCCGTCCCTGCGATCCAGTGAGAAGATCCTCATCGTCTCATTGATCTCGGGATGGATCGTGAACTTGTCATGGTCGATCTGGGTAAAGACCGTATCCAGATGCATGAAGGAACGGTTCTTCGGGATCGAAAAGACCAGGATCCGCCGCAAAGGCGACTCCTCATCCCTGAAGATGTGCTTCGCCAGAAAATCGATGGCATTCGCCTCCGTTCTCTGTGAGATGCCCACGGCGATCACTTCCTTTGACAGATTGACGATATCTCCTCCCTCGATATGATAAGGGTCATAGCGGTCATAATACTTCTTCACATTCCTG
>JAEEGF011201092.1_pt1 | contig 42050 bp, 39 predicted proteins | sample 9134171 | NCBI WGS metagenome assembly JAEEGF01 (sample SAMN16246542, study PRJNA631951) | gut metagenome | biome: gut microbiome; feature: rumen; material: AP-attached | host: Bos | place: Iran: Karaj | collected 2018-10 | reverse complement strand
CTGGACTGGAGCTATCCGTATCCGCAGCTGCCGAAGCTGAGCTATTCGGTCTCGGAACTGAAGCAGAAGACGGCAGGCGCGGCGGCGCCCGCCCCGGAAGAGGTGCCCCGATTCCGGATCTATCCGTCCGCAGCGGGAGAAGAAGAGGATGCCGAAGCGTTGAGCGCGGTGGAAAAAGGAACGGCCTTCCATAAGCTGATGGAGCACGTTCCGCCCGAAAGAAGCGGCAGTCCGGAGCAGGTCTCGGCCTATATGCGGGAAGCCGTCGGGGCCGGGATCCTGAGTCAGGCGCAGGCAGAGGCGCTGGATCCGGAGGACGTCAGCCTCTTTTACGGGCAGCCGGTCGGACGCCGGGCTCTGGCCGCCGCCGCGAAGGGTAGAATGTGGCGCGAGAAGCCGTTTATCTTAGGTGTTCCTTACACCGAACTGGATCCGGAAAGCCCTCTGACGGAAACCGTCCTGGTCCAGGGCATCATCGATCTGTATTTTGAGGAAGACGAGAAGCTGATCCTCGTCGACTATAAAACGGACCGCGTCCGGGAGGGATCGGAACTGATCCGCCGCTATGAAACGCAGCTGCGCTGGTACGGCCGCGCGCTGTCGGCGGCGCTGGAAAAGCCGGTGGCAGAGATCTGGCTGTATTCCACGGCCCTGAAACGATTCGTATCACTGCCGCTATAGACGGAGCCCGAAAAATGTGCTATGATCAGACGGTAGTTTTTTCGCGGAGCATCCGCGCGGATGGTCCGGAAAGGGATAGAAATGTCGGAAGAAAGCAAAAACACGGAAGAAAGCACGGTTAAAAGCCGGCGTCTGACCGATAAGAAAAAAAAGAAGATAAGGCATATCCGGATCTACGATATCATCCTGGTCCTTCTGATCGGCGTTATGCTGTATTCCGGCTATCAGATCGCCGGCAAGCTGATAGAATACCGCAAGGCGGAGAAGGCGTATACGGGTCTCGAGAACGAAGTCGTCAAAGTGGTGGACGGCCCCATCTTTTATCCGGTCGGCACGAGGCCGGCGAATAATCCGGAGAATTCCGCCCAGACGCAGGCGGATCCCGCGGAAACGCAGCCGGATGCTTCGGATCCTTCCGCTTCGTCCCGCCCTTCCTACGTCGACGGCTCCCTGCCGCCGGACATGACGAGGCCGGACCGGGAACCGGAGACGCAGGCTACGAAGCCTTCGCAGATCTATGCCTCGCCGACCCAGAAGCTGCCCTGGCTCGACGTCAATTTCCCGGCTCTCTGGGAAAAGAACGGGGACGTGGTCGCCTGGCTTTACGGACAGGACGGAGAGATCAACCTGCCCGTCGTTCAGGGCAGAAACAACGATTACTACCTGCACCGCCTGCTGGACGGCACCTGGAACTTTGCCGGCACGTTATTCGTGGATTACCGGAACAACTTTCTGGAGGATGACGTGACCATCATCTACGGTCACAAGATGCGGAACAAGAGCATGTTCGGGAAGCTGGATCTTTACGATTCCTACGATTACTATAAGACGCATCCGGTCATGCGGCTCTACACGCCGACCGCTATCTACGAGCTGCAGATCATGGCTTCGGTCTATACGACCGTCTGGGACGAACCGGTCCGCGTCTATGACTCGGAAGAGGCGTTCCGGGAAGGCATACAGAGCTATCTGGACCGCGCGGTCTATACGACCGGCGTGACTGCCGAATACGGCGACAAGCTGGTCTGCCTGTATACCTGCGCCTATCAGGTGACGGACGGCCGCCTTTACATGATCTGCAAGCTGGTGCAGATCGCATAGACATGAGTTTCCGTCAAGGAGGTTTCTGATGGACAAATACGGTTACAACGGTCCCGAGCGTTTCCGGCCCTTAAGTCCCTGGGCTTATTTCGGCTATTCGCTGCTTTTCGCCATTCCGGTCATCGGTCTGATCTGCCTGATCATCTTTTCCTTAAGCGACACCAATATCAACCGCCGCTCCTTTGCCCGGAGCTTTTTCTGCGGGCTGGTGATCGCGCTGATCATCAGTCTGGTCATGGGGGTGTTGGGCGTCCTGCCGGTCATTTGGAGCACGATCCAGAACGCTTTCCCGGCGCTGTAAAGGGCAGTAGACCAAAAACGAAAACAGACGGTCCGGAAGACCGTCTGTTTTCATGTTTCATATGAGTTCGCGGACCCAAATCAGTAAATATACTGATCCCTCTCCGACAGGTTTTTCACCACCCGAAAGGCGATGACGAACATCGCGATGACGAAGACGACAAAGAACAGCGTGCCCTCGTCGCTCATGCGCGTTGCGATGAAATCGTAGGCGCCGTGCAGCAGCGTGGGGATCACCAGCGCCAGAATGCTGTTCTGACGGCTCTTTTCCGGCCAGCCAAAGTTGTCGTAGCGCTTGGCGACGCCGTAGAAGGCGCCCATGAAGACGCCGAAGCAGGCGTGTCCGGGGATCGCGGTCACGGCGCGCGCCAGAGCCGTTCCGAGACCGAAGCGCAGCACGTAGCCGACGTTCTCCGCCAGCGCGAAGCCGAGACTCACGAATACCGCATAAACGACGCCGTCGAACTGACAGTCAAACTGATCCGAAAACCAGGTCTTTCTGCGCAGGAAGAAGTATTTGGCGCCCTCCTCCGACAGGGCGACCACCACGAAATAGAAGAGCACCTCGTAGGTCAGCGTGCCTTCGAGCCATCCGAGGAGGAAATCGCCGGCCCTTTCCAGAAGCATGGCGACAGCGGTCGCCAGAACCCCCAGCCCGGCCAGAATCAGCAGAAGACGCGGCGATTCCGGCTCCAGCCGGTCGGCCTTGTAGATCTTATACATCAGGAACAAGGCGGGGATCACGGCGGCCGCGATCAGGATCGGATTAAAAAGATTGAACAGATAAAACATGTCTCAGCTCCCCCTTGATTCTGCAGGCAGTGTATCATAATTCCGCCGGATTGACAAGAACTGCGCGTCCGCACTTGCTTTTTTTGCTTTTTTCTGCTATTTTACAGATAAGATCATGCGGAGGAGGCTTTCGTTCCATGCAGGAATCCGGTGAAATGTATCTGGAAACCATTCTGGTCCTGTCAGAAAAAGGCAGGGCGGTGCGTTCTATTGACGTCAGCGAGGAAATGGGCTTTTCCAAGCCTTCCGTCAGCCGTGCGATGGGGATCCTGAAGAGAAACGGCCACATCACGGTCGACGAAGCCGGCTCGATCACCCTGACCGAGTCCGGGCGGAGGATCGCGCAGAATATTTACGAGCGGCATCAGACGCTTTCCGCCATTCTGCAGGCGATCGGCGTGAGCGAAGAGACCGCCGCGGAGGACGCCTGCCGCGTGGAACACTACATCAGCGAGGAAACTTTTTCCGCAATCAAAAAATACTTTCAAAAAGTGCTTGCAAAGCCGGAGTGAAAGTGTTACAATCCTCTTCGCCTCGGGGTATTAGCTCAGCTGGGAGAGCGCCAGGTTCGCAATCTGGAGGTCAGGGGTTCGATCCCCCTATGCTCCACTCCGAAAACCGTTGTATGGCAACGGTTTTTGTGCAAAAAAGGGCCGAGTTACGTGAGTTACGTCAGGTCCCAGAGACAAACGGCAGGAAATCAGTCAGGGCAATGGCAAGTTTCCTGCCGTTTTCGTATTTGGTCTTATTGTTGAAGTGGTAACAGTTCTCCGTGGTCTGTGCGCTGGCATGTCCGACCTGGCTCTGGATGAACGGCATCGGCAGATGGTGATCTATCAGCTCGGTCACGACCGTTTTACGGATCTTGTGCAGGCTCTTGAAATCCACTCCCGCCCAGCGGCAGATCCGCCGCAGACGTGAGGCGAAGGAGCCTTGTGTCATCGGTTCATCTCCTTTATTGGTGAAGATGTATGCGCCGTCCGGATTGATCTTTCTTGCTGCCAGAATGATCGGCTGCAGAACGTCGGGCGGGATCAGAACACGCCGGTAGGAACCTTTCCCCTTCGTGCCTTCCAGCACCGGATGGATATAGCGGTCTCCTTCCTTTTGGCTCGTCAGCCGGCGGCGCACCAGAATCTCCGAATAGTCCGCTGAGATATCATCCCAGCGCAGCGCAAGCAGCTCGCCGATCCGCAGTCCTGTCCAGAATAGCAGCCGTATTCCGAGATCCACGATATGATCCCACTGCAGCTGTGCGAGAACTTTTTCCGCTTCTTCTTTGGTATAGACCTGTGTCGCATCATATTCGGGCAGCTGTGATTTCATCGGAGTGAAGAGCCTTCCGTTCCGGCCGATCCCCGAAATGAATGGAGCGATCGGTTCGTCCACAAGCCCCTCGTCCAGGGCAAAAGTGAATACCCCGTTGATGATCCCGTGCAGATTGGTGAAATCGTGCTTGGTCGGAGCTCTGTCTGCCGCCGTGATCTTCATCCATTTCCGAATCTCGATCGGCTTGATCTCGCAGATATCTCGGTCGATCCAGTCCGCGTTCTTCAGATATTTCCTGTAGCATCCGTCGTTGCGGATCGCGGTGGATTCGAGATGTTCCTTCACGCGGATCTTATAGGCTCTCCACAGGGGATACAGCTGGCTGAAGGACGGAGCATTCACGTTGGCTGCTTCTCCCGTTCGCCGGTAATGAGCCTCCAGAATGGCTTCCTCCAGGGCTTTCTTGCTGCGCCGCTTGATAGCGGTCTTTTTTCCTCCTCTCTTTGGGTTCGGTACTTTGGCGTACCAGTACCCGTCTTTCTCGTTGTACTTCATCCAGTATTGACTGATGATGTCTTTCGCCTTCTTCAATTCCTCTTTGATTCCGGCGATTCCGGGGTCAATCATAGCATATTTTTCGGCTTCCCGGAATATGCCTGACTCCTGCTTTCGTGATAAATTGGTCATAGCTCCTCCTTTATTTTTTCGTCTTTCTCCTTTCATCTGTCTGTGAGTTTTTTATCCGCGGGTCTCAGGGTGGCCCTGACAAGGTGTCTTCGGACGATAATCGGCAGATTATCCGTACGAAGGCGGTGCTTGCTATGACACTCGGACCGCGTTTATATTCCAATACTCTCATTAGCTGAATAGATATATTATTTAATAATCATTACTCTTTTTTCTCTTTAGACGGCATGATGGTATATAGGGGAGAGTGTGAGAGGGGGAAGGGCCGATGCCATTTTGGCGTCTGTTTTCCCTGACTGCTGCCGCTTCTTTTTCCTGATCCGGAACCGTTCCCTCGGAATCGGGTAACACCCGCCTGATTTGCGTCATGTTTCGGGGCGTATTTAGCTGGTTTTTTGGCCTGCAGCGGCTTCTGTGCACCGCTCTCACATATTTCCCTGCCAAAATCCGTTCTCGGGCAGATTTGCTGTTTTTCGCGCCTTTTGCTGTCTGTTTCCGGCAATGCCCGTCTGGGCTTCCTTGCTGCGCTTGCCAAGATACTTCGGACAGCAGATCAGTTCTGCCCGGAAACTCTGCTTACAGTCGCGCGCACAGCATCGGCAAACGTGGTTGAACTTTCTCCGCCCGGTTGCCGGATCGATAAAGAAACTCCAGTACAGCTTGTCTCTTTTGGACATTCTGGGCATGGTATCACCTCCTTCCTTTTTCTGGCTGCAGCTTATCGGCACAGATTTCTCTTGTGTTTTGCTTCGGCTGAGCATCAGGTCCGTTCCCTGCCCGGGAGTTTCACCCCGGCGTTGCTCCGCTCGTCAGCTTGGCTGCGTCTTCGCAGAGTCGTATCTTCGCCCGATGTCAGGTATTCAGTTGTCAAGGTGCGGGGGCATTTGAAAAGTCCCCTCAAGTGCTGGAGCACGGGAAGCCTCAAAATATGCGCCTTTTCGGCAAAAACTCAGATTCTTTTGTTTCGATTCCGACTCTTTTTAAAGCCTCTCAATAGCGAGAGAATGGGAAGGCGGTTTTTATAAGTGCCGGCAACAACTTTTTGGAGTTTTTTCAAACCCTCTCATATGGGAGAACGTGGGAAAGAGGTTTTTATAAGGGTCGCCCGTAAATTTAGAAAATATTTTTTAGATGGAGCGGAAAATAGCCTAAAAAGGAGCTTATGAGTTGAACTAAGGCGGTAATTTCGGTATAATTTATGATGCCTTCCGAACATAACAAGGGAGTCCAAAATGACGGGGAAAAAGTAAAACAGACACTATGGATATCCGCTATATCGAACTGAAAACAGGTTATCATGATGACGGACCGGCCTGGATCGGGAAAGTCAAGGCTTCAAAGTCCGGCAGAACAGTTTACTTTAATGATCACGCCTTTCAAAAGTATAATGGGATAGCAGGCAATTATATCGATGTCGAGAGCGGAGAAGAATACTGGATTTCCGGTATCAAGAAGAACGGCCAGGACCGGCACTGGGCAGGAAAGGGAAAAATAATTATCGATCAGAAAATTGCGGAAGAATATCTGAATTTGACCGGCGCAACTGTCTTGGACAAGCGGGTATACAAAATCGAACCGATTGAAGATGTTTTTCCAGTAGCGCGGGTAAGTGAATTATTAAACAGTAGGTGGTCCGAATGATTCTATACAGGCCAGTAGGCACAGCAGAACTGAAGCTGATTGAGCAAAGCGGTTGGAAGGCTTTCCCTCCTCGTTTACCCGAACAGCCGATCTTTTATCCTGTTCTGAATGAAAAGTACGCCCGGGAAATTGCTTATAAATGGAATGCCAAATACAACGAGGATCATAAGGGATACGTCCTCTGTTTTGAGATCGATGACGAATACATCTCTCGTTTTGAAGTGCATACCGTCGGCAGCAGCTATCATCAGGAATTATGGATCCCGGCAGATGAACTGGGTGAATTCAATCGACATATTATCGGTTTGATTCAATGGTTGGATGAGTACGCAGAAGAGACGAAAACGGAAACAGAAGTCAAGGTTTTGTGGAAAGTGTTCCGTGAAAAACAGACGCTTTTCGAAAGGGATTCTTTACAAATCTTTGAGCCTTTTTTATTGGGCTTGGGCAGTTCATTGTGTGACACACTAGGATATGACTTGGCATGGCGCGGACCGTTTCATGCTTTTGTCTGCCGACGATATAAGGTTTTTAATTGGGACGTGATAGATAAGAAAATGTCCGTTATTCCAAAGCCGCTGGCAAGAACAGAATATGAGCAAATAATACGTGAGCTATGCGGTGAAGAAGAAAAGAAAAGCAAGTATATCGTAATCAATTGGTTAAGTGCACTGGAAGAAAATTATACAGACGAAGATGCTTTTTCCAAGTTTTTCGAGTTGTTACAGGAATACCGGCCTGACCTTTACAATGAGCCACAATTACTTCCGTTCCATTCAGGCTCCTGGAACTGCAATCATATACCCGAACTTTTGCTCCAGTATGAAAACAGGTTGGCGCTATTGATAGGAACAGTCAACTCCTTCCGACTGGATAGTTTCTTTCGAGGTTTTCTTTGGAGCCTGGATCTGTTTGACTGCAATGAATCTTCTGACAATAAATCCTGGCAGAAGTTTTATTCTAAACATGGGCACTTACTGGCTCACACTATACACAACATTCAGACAAATACCCATGAAGAGAAAGATCGCATCGTTTTGTTTATGAAGGAGTTGCGAAAGTGGTACGAGTCAGACGGTGGCGCAAAAGCATGAGTTACCTTTCCTGAGTTACCTCCCAGAAAGAAGTGGAATCGCCGGAGCCTCCTTATATGAAAAGCCACTCGATGCTCAGATAAGCAGAAATTCGGGCGAGCAGATATTAAGATTTGACTAACATGGAAAAAGGCATCAGGAGAATCAGCTATGGCAATCACATTCGGAAGCATACATATTCTCAGCAACACACCTGTCTCATATAAATCAGGCGTATTTGTTTCATGGTCAGACGGTTGGCAGACGATGCTTCCTGACACAGAAAACATGAATAGATTGAGTGATCCGGAAAAGTCGTGTACTATTGCCCGGAAACTGTCAAAGGAGTTGCAGCAATCCGTCCTGTGGTTTTTTGTCTATGATGAGGATGAAATCAGCTTTGCGTTATTCACTGACGGAAAAACAGCTGCAGCATATAATTGCTTCTCGGATAAAAAAATATCTAAAGTGCCTGCGTTAGTGGGCTTGGAAGAAAGCTACAGAAAGCGCTTGATAAAAATACTCTCTTGTACAGATATAGACTTTAAGATTCGACTTCTTGAAGAATTCTTTGGTGTCAAACTATTGCTGCTTCCCGAGGCAATCGAGGAAGGTGATGAAGATTTATCCTGTAAACGAAGCAATCGATTATTTCTGCAGTACGAAGCGGAAATCAAAGCGCCTGCCGGGAAAAAGGCGCCGATACAGGTACGCTTATTGTTCGAACTTGACGGGGTGTTATCATACGGAGACTGGCATGGCAAATATCACAAGAATGACGGGTACCTATGGGTTTTTAATAAACACTACTGGCTGTATGCAAAAGAAAAACATACTGGTACACCAGAGTTCCCGGTGCAATTCAGGGACGGAAAACTCAATTTTATTACTGATAAGGAAATGCTGAAAAACGGTACAGATCAGCATTATAATGAGAGCAGAAACAAGAATCCTCTATTTGAAAACCAGTTCTATCCTGATCGGCTTGTGTTTTCCGAAAACGCGCCTGCACCATATTCCGGAAAAACTGTTAAGCTCCCGAGTGGCTTTTGGGGACTTGGCTTTGATGAGAAAGGGCGAATGCTGATATATAACGAAGCGACAACATTTGCTTGGATAGATGCACAAGGAAAGATGCTTGCAAAACAACGCGTCAAGGGTGATATTATCGACCAAGAAAAATGCTTTCTGCTCACATGGGAAGAAAAAGCAGATACTGTTACGATAAACGGCAAACCATTTCCTCTCCGCTTGTATGGCATAATCAGGGGATATGAAATATATGAGTCTAAATGAGTTACCTCCCTCGAGTTACCTCCCAGAAAGAAGTGGAATCGCCGGAGCCTCCTTTCTGCAGTATTTTAGTTTAGTTTGAATCCGTTTGATGTCATCTGAAGGTTGATTTCGCCAACGATAATCGAACGAATGTTCGATTTCGATCCCCCTATGCTCCACTCCGAAAACCGCGTAGATACGCGGTTTTTTGATGTTTTAGCGGGAGTTACGTACGGTTACGTCAACCTAAAGAGGCAAACGACAGGAAATCAGTCCGGGCAATGGCGAGTTTTCTGCCGTTTTCGTATTTGGCCTTACAAAACAACAGACTGAATCGTCAAAGAAATGATGAGACTGTAACATCTTCCGAAACAGGCCGGCTTATGGTATGATACGAGTTGTCGGGAAACAAAAGACCTCGCCCCCGGAACTTGTGGAGATGTTGTTAAAACTCATTTTGCAGAGGTAAACCGTTATGCATCCCATGTATTACTTTGTAAGAATCCTTCTTATCTGGCTTCTTTGTCTTATATCTGTTTTTTTCCATGAATTGGGTCATGCATTAGGATATCGGATTTCCACGGGAAAAGCAGAATGGAAGATAATTGCGGGATCCGGACCCAAGATTATCAGCACACCCCAATATGTCTTTCGCTTAATTCCCGTAGGGGGGTATTTCGTTCCCGGGGAAGATGCAAAAACAAATAAAGAAAAGATCATGATGCTTGCAGGCGGGCCTGCCATGTCTTTGCTGCTGACCGTTCTGTACGGGATCATTCGCTTCTGCATGATTGGGCTAATTCAGCATGAGAGCAGCCTTTATGAGATTCTGTTCACGGTATCCAGCTTCCTTCTGGCTTTCAACTTTTTTCAATTTATCTTTACTGCCATTCCGATTCGCTACAGGATCGTATGCAAAGGATTCGAAAGCGACGGTTTGCAGATCGTTCATGTTATAAGAGAAAAGAGTTGATCTGGCAGACCGACATATTACTGTTTGTGGAGCATAAAACGGAAAACAGGAATGTTGGGCATTATATTGTGTTACAGTAGAATCTTCCGCATTTGCCGATCTTGTGGTATAATACCAACAACTATGCGGCGGATCCCGGGACGGAGGAAGTAAGGATGCCTTTTGGTTTTGAAGAGCTTTATAAACAGTATTCGGGCTGCAGCCGAAAGGAGATCGTGAGCGGATTTTATCAGCAGATCGATGAGGACGCGCGGCTCGGGAAGAACCGGCACGGTCAGCTGGAATACCGCACCACCATGAACTATATTCACCGCTTTGCAAAGCCCGGCGCGAAGGTGCTGGAGATCGGCGCCGGAACGGGCCGGTATTCCATCGCGCTGGCCGGGGAGGGCATGGAGGTCACCGCCGTGGAACTCGTGGAAAAAAATCTCGCGGTCCTTCGGGAAAAAAGCCGGAGTCTGGATACGCTCCGTTCTTTCCAGGGCGACGCGACGGATCTGAATATGCTGCAGGGTGACAGCTTCGACGTGACCCTGGTCCTGGGCCCGATGTATCATCTGTATGAGCCGGAAGAGGTTCGGCGGGCGATCGACGAGGCGGTCCGCGTGACAAAGCCGGGCGGCGTGCTGCTGTTCGCCTTTATCTCCGTGTATGCCGTCATGTACGCCAATTACTTCTACGGAAACTGGGCTGCCGGGCAGGAAGAAAACTTCACGGAAGACGGAAAGGTGAAGCACTTCAAAGAGCAGCTCTTTACCGGCTACGACGTAGCGGAGTTCGAAGCGCTGTTTACGGATAAACCCGTCGACCGGATCACGACGGCCGGAACGGACGGCCTGCTGGAGCCGATCGAAAAGCGCCCGGATTTCTGCCTCTCGGATGAGGACTTTGACGCCTTTGCGGCGTGGTATCTGAATATTGCGGAGAAGAGAGAGCTCCTGGGCGCCACGAATCATCTGCTGTATATCTGCCGGAAGCGTAAAGCCGCCGAAAAACAAGTGAAGCAGATATTTGAATCTGACAGGATCAGCTTTACCGAGGTGTCGGAGCTTCTGGTGCAGGATTATCTGACGATGGTCAACGATTACGAGAACGTCAACCGCTTTATCGGCGGCCTGCACAAGACCTTTACCGAAGAGCAGGAGCGCCGCTGGGTGCAGAAGAAACTGGCGGAGAAAGCCGTCGTTTTCTCCATGCTGGAAAAGGAAAGCGGACGCTTCATCGGCAATATCGAATTAGTGGACCTGTCAGGCTCCGAGGGAGAGCTGGGGATCGCCATCACTGCGGAAATGCAGAACAAAGGATATGGGACGGAAGCCGTTCCGGCCATGGTCCGATACTGCCTGCAGGAACTCGGTCTGGCGCGGGTTTTCCTGCGGACCAATCCCGCAAACGCCCGCGCGATCCACGTCTATGAGAAATGCGGCTTCCGCGAATACGGCCGCACGGATCAGCACGTTTATATGGAGTTCGTCTGACCGCGGCATCCGCAGCGGATCCCGCTTTGAAAGACAACGGCTCCCGTTCAATAAACCGTTTCAGGAGGTAAGCATGATACCCGTACCGAAATTGTTCAGAAAGACGAAAACCGTCCGGCAGATCGAAGCGTATATGGATGATACGTTCAACCAGGTCCTGCACACGACGCTCAATCCGCGCGGCCCCGGCGTCATCCGGATCCATCTGATCCCGCCGAAAAAAGAAGAGAACGCGCTGAACCCCAGCATTGCGATCATCAACGGCACCGATATCGTGCCGGTGAATTTTGCGTTTGCCGTCATCCTGGCCGAAATGATCCGCGAGACGAATCATTACGACGGCCAGGCGATCGGTCCGGAGGAGATCCAGAGCATTCTGGATAAGACCGCCGAAAACGTGAAGCGGATCATCCCGGTCTTTTCGAAGAAGCGCATTCAGGAAGACATCGTTCAGATCTACACGACCATGAAGCAGATCGCGTACCGTGAACCGGTCACGACCGATATCCACTATATGAATATCGGCGAATACGCGGAGTACATGAACGCGCCGCACCGCATGGACGTAATGGTCAGCGCCATGACGAAGGACGGCCGCTGGCACTGCAATCAGAAGTGCGTGCACTGCTATGCGGCGGGCCAGCAGCTCTCCGACGAAGCGGAGCTGGGAACGGAGGAGTGGAAGAAGATCCTCGACAAGTGCCGTGCGGCCGGGATCCCGCAGGTGACCTTCACCGGCGGTGAGCCGACCATGCGGGAGGATCTGTTCGAACTGATCCGCTATGCGCGCTGGTTCATTTCGCGTCTGAATACGAACGGCATCAAGCTGACGCCCGAATACTGCAAAAAACTCCACGACGCGGAGCTGGACAGCGTCCAGATCACGTTTTACTCCGAGGATCCGGCCGTGCATAACCGGCTGGTCGGGGCGCCGCAGTTCGACAACACGGCGGCGGGGATCGACAACGCGCTCGCGGAAGGACTTTCCGTCAGCATCAACACCCCGCTCTGCACGCTGAACCGGGACTACGTGAAAACGCTGGAATACCTGCATGAGAAGGGCGTCATCTACGTGACCTGCTCGGGGCTGATCACGACCGGCAACGCGGCGCAGGATGCTTCCGAACGCCTGCAGCTGACCGGTGAAGAGCTGGAAGCGATCCTGCGGGAAGCGGTTGCCTACTGCCACGCCAACGGGATGGAGATCGCCTTTACCTCGCCCGGCTGGATCCGGCCGGAGGTTTTCGAAGAACTGAATATCCCCTCCCCGTCCTGCGGCGCCTGCCTCTCGAACATGGCGATAACGCCGGGCGGGAACGTCGTACCCTGCCAGAGCTGGCTCTCCGATGCTCCGCTCGGCAATATGCTAACGGATGACTGGGCGGGGATCTGGGACAGCGCCGTCTGCACGGAGCGCCGCAGCTTTTCGTCCGAAATGACGGGCGAGTGTCCGTTAAGGAGGTACTGCTGATGAAGAACACAGGGAAAAGCAGGGTTTTAGGCCTGCTGCTGACCGTACTCCTGCTGGCCGGGATCCTGTTTTCGGTCCGGCCCGCTCAGGCGGCGGCGACCGATGAGATCCTGAATTTTACGGTCCGGATCGACGTGAACGACGACGCTTCGCTCTTCATGACCTACCACATCGAGTGGAAGGTCCTGTACGACGGCGGCGGCTCGGAAAAACTGACCTGGATCAATCTCGGCGTACCGAACAGCCATCACTCGGATCTTCAGGCGCTGAGCAAAAGCGTGAAGCGTATTGAGGATAACGGCAGCTCGCTCGCTATCTATCTGGACCGCGGATACAAAAAGAACGAGACCGTCACGGTCGAATTCTCCATGGTCCAGGACAACATGTATCAGATCGACAAATGGGTGGCGGGGGAGACCGTTTATACCTTTACCCCGGCCTGGTTTGACGATTTTTCGGTAGATGAGCTCGTGATCTGCTGGAATGCGGAGAAGGCGGGCGCCTGGCAGCCGGACTGCACGCAGGAAGATGGCTATCTTGTTTTCCGCACGGCGCTTTCGCCGGGCGGCCGCTATACCGTGAGCGTCGTTTATCCGAACGATGCCTTCGGCTTTTCCTCCGACCGTCAGGAGAACAAGGGCGGCTACGAGCCGGATACGCCGAACGGCTGGGAAGGAGACGGCGACTCCTCCTTTGGTTTCTTTGACGTTTTCGGGGTCCTGTTCGCCCTGGTCTTTGTTCTCGGTATCATTGCCGTTCCCATCCTGCTGGCCGTCAAGTTCTTCAAATGGATCGCCGGCGGCCTGGGCTTCGGCTCAAGCCAGGCGACGGAGAAGAAGATCACCCGCACGAAGATCGAGTACTATGCCAACTGCCCCAGCTGCGGCTCCGCGCGGGAGGAAGGCAAAGACAGCTGCGCCTACTGCGGCCGCAGCATGATCAAGAGCAAGGAGGTCGTGGAGGAGAGCCAGATCGAGAAGCCCGAAAAATACACGCTCAACGGGACGTACCGCTACGGCGATTATCCGAACACCTATATCCGCGTCAACGTGGTCAACGTGCCGGTGAGCCGGCCGCGGTCGTCGGGCAGCTTTACCCGCTCCGGCAGCTCTTCCCGTTCCGGCGGTTCTTCGCATCATTCGTCCTGTGCCTGCGCGTCATCCTGCGCTTCGTCCTGCGCCTGCGCGTCATCCTGCGCCTGCGCCTGCGCCTGTGCATCGTCCGGCCGCGCCGGCTGCTCGGTGAAGGATTTCTTCAAGGAGAGCCTGCATGAGGGCCGGGTGAAGATCGACAGCAAAAAGTGAGCGGCGGATCGGAACGCGGCTCCGGCGGATCCTCTGTGGGATAGATAAGAAATATTTGTATTTTTTCGCCTCAGAGATTGATATTTTTATACCAATCATTGTATAATAGCGTTACCATACTACGGAGGTAGTTTTTATGTTCGATTACACTGGAAAAGTAGTTGCCATGACCGGCGCGTCTTCAGGTCTTGGCAAGCAGATGGCCGAAGGCTATGCGCAGTGCGGCGCGAACCTCGTTCTGATGGCAAGAAGAGTCGACAGACTGGAAGCCAGCGCGAAAGAATGGGAAGAGAAGTATGGCGTGCAGGTCCTTCCTGTGGCCTGCGACGTAACCAAGACCGAATCCATCCAGAACGCGCTTGCCGCGATCGATGCCAAGTTCGGGAAAGTGGAAGTTATCGTAAACTGTGCCGGCGGTGAAAGAGGCACGGGCACCCCTCTCATCGATTACAAGAAAGAAGACTGGGAATTCACCCTGAATCTTGACCTTACCTCTATTTTCGAGGTCACCAAGTTCTTTGCCGGCTACATGAAGAAGAACATCGAAGAAGGCAAGCAGGCCTACGGCCGCGTGATCAACATCGCGTCCATCTACGGTCTGGTCGGCAACATGGCCATCCCGACCATCGCCTACCACTCCACCAAGGGCGCTGTCGTGAACTTCTCCCGCGGCGCTGCGGCTGAACTGGCGAAGTACGGCATCACCGTCAACACCATCTGCCCCGGCTTCTTCTACACCGAGCTGACCACCGATACGCTGAACACGGAATTCTTCCAGACCTTCGCGAAGAACACCGTCCCGATGGGCCGTTACGGCAGACAGGGCGAACTGAATTCCGCCGCGATCTTCCTGGGCGCCGAAGAATCCACCTACGTGACCGGCCAGGCCATTGCCGTCGACGGCGGCTTCACCTGCGTATAACGATCCGGCCGAAACAGCTATTTTCCAAAGACGGCTGCATCAGCTACCCGGCTGATGCAGCTGTTTTTCCCCGGAAGAGGGGAATAAGTCACCTGCCGCCCTAAAAAGAGGCTGTTATGAACGACAGACAAATCGTAAAAAAACTGTCCCGCGTCGGGATCCTGGGAAACGTGCTGCTGGCGGCATTCAAGCTGTTCGCCGGTATTTTCGGCAGGTCCGGCGCCATGATCTCGGATGCCGTGCACTCGCTCTCGGACGTTTTCGCGACGCTGATCGCGTATATCGGCGTGCGGCTCGCCCGGCAGAAGGAGGACGCCGAGCATCCCTACGGCCATGAACGCTTCGAATGCGTCGCCTCGCTGATTCTGGGGCTGATCCTGGCGGGGACCGGGATCGGCATCGGCTGGACGGGGGTCCGCCAGCTGCTCTTCGAAAGAGATGCGATCGAAGTCCCGACCCTGCTGCCGCTGATCGCGGCCGTCGTTTCGATCCTCGTGAAGGAAGGCATGTTCTGGTACACCATGCACTACGCGAAGCGCCTGAATTCCGCCGCGTTCAAGGCGGATGCGTGGCATCACCGCTCGGACGCCATGTCCTCCGTCGGGTCCTTCATCGGAATCGGGATGGCCAAGCTTGGCTTTCCGGTCATGGATCCCATCGCCAGCCTGATCATCTGCCTCTTTATCCTGAAGGTGGCTTACGACATCCTGCGGGACGCCCTGACCAAGATGCTGGACACGTCCTGCGACAAGACCTTCGAACACAGGCTGGCGTCTTTTATCCTGGCACAGCCCGGCGTGAAGAAGATAGACCTTCTTCACACGCGGCAGTTCGGCAATAAGATCTACGTGGACCTGGAGATCGCGGTGGAGCGGGACATTTCCCTGCTGGAGGCGCATACAATCGCCGAAAACGTGCACGGCAGCGTGGAAAAGGAATACCCGAACGTCAAGCACGTGATGATACACGTCAATCCGGCGGAAGCGGAATAGAAGCGGAGCGGCGGGCCGTTCCGGAAAACTGAAACAAGGAGAGTCATATGGCGAAGCTGTATTTCAAATACGGAGCGATGGGCTCCAGCAAGACGGCGCAGGCGCTGATCGCGAAATTCAATTACGAGGAGCGCGGCATGCGCGTCTGGCTGATCAAACCCTCGGTGGACAGCCGGGACGGCATCGGCGCGGTGCGCTCGCGGATCGGTCTGGAGGCGCAGGCCGACGCGGTCATCCGGCCGGAGGACAACGTCGCCGCCCTGTACTACGCGCTGGAAGGCCGCAAAGACGTGATCATAGCGGACGAAAGCCAGTTCTTTACGCCCGAACAGATAGAACAGCTGGCGGATCTGGTGGACAACGAGGACATCCCCGTGCTCTGCTTCGGCCTGGCGACGGACTTCCAGACGAAGATGTTCCCCGGCAGCAAGCGCCTTTTTGAACTGGCGCAGTCGGTCACGGAGATCAAGACGGTCTGTGCCTGCGGCGCCAAGGCGACGGTGAACGCCCGCCTGGACGGAGAGGGACATATCGTGACCGGCGGCGAGCAGGTGGTCCTGGGCGGGAATGATACCTATCTGGCCATGTGCCGGCCCTGCTGGAAGAAGCGCATCGCGGCGGAAGCCAGGCGGTAGGCCGTCCGATTTCAAAAAAAGATTTACAAGCCGGAATGCTTTCGGTATAATAATAGATCAGAACCGAAGTCTGTAATCGAAGAGGAGGTCATGCTATGGGATTACTGTCGAAGTTACTGGGTGAAGCCAACAAGAAAGCCGAAAAGTCGGCTCTGGACTTTTTAAAAAACGTTGCGAAAAAGATCGAGTCTTCCGAGACCTCTCCGAAGCCGCAGCAGGCAGCCGCCCCTCAGCCGGCCGCTTCCGGCGCGGCGGCAGAGCCGGAACAGGAGCGTTCGGACGCTCTTTGGGGCGAGATCATGCCGAAGGATGAGAATCAGTTCTCCTTCAAGGGCAGCTACCGCGAGTATTTCGAAGGGATCTTCCGCTCGGAATTTGCGGATCTGCCGTTTGAACTGAGCCATCCGCAGTATTATGAGTCCGACATCTACACCTTCACGCAGGCCGGCGCCAAAGTGCTGGTGATCGAGCTGATGAAGAAGAGCTGCGCCGCGAACAAGCTGCGCCGCGATACGCTGCGCTCCGGCGTGCCGTACCTGCGTTTCTACACGAATTGCAGCGATATCGGCTGGTGGAATGCCCGCACCTACGTGATCAACCGCATGAAGGAAGCGCTGCACCGTTAACGTTTGACTTGTTACCTGCAGAAGGCCCTGCCTTCTGTTTTCGGCGGAAAGAGAATGCCCTGCGCCTGCGGCGGACCCGGCACGAATCCTTGAACATGCTTCGCAGGCAGCCGATTCGTGTACGGCCTGGTACTTCCCGGAATCTTCCGGGCTTTAATGCCTTCTCTTTTCCGCCTTTTCTGTCAGTGCCAGGAGCACGTTTTCCGGCTGTCGGCCGCAGTCCGGAAGCCGTTCTCCTGGCACGTTCTTCCTGAAAAGAAAAAGAGGAAGCACGGATGTCTCTCCTGGACAGACTGTCAGATCCCGGAAGCTGGCAGGAATTTTACGAATACAAGACTTCCCTGGCCTGCCCGAAGGAATTCGAACGGGAACTGAAGGCCTTTATGGACGCGCGCGCGTATCTCCCCGTCTGTGAAAGCATCGCGAAGGGGGAGCGTTTTCCGCTGCCCCGCCGGGCCGTGATCAGCAAGCTGCACTCGCAGAAAAAACGCACCGTCTACATCTACCCGCCGGCGGAGAATACGGTGCTGAAGCTGCTGACCTGGCTGCTGCTGCGAACGTACGACGGCCTCTTTTCCGACGGCCTGTATTCCTTCCGGCCGGGACGCTCCGCGAAGGACGCCATCCGCCGCCTGACCCGGCTTCCCGGGATCCGCCGGATGTACGCCTACAAAGTCGATATCAGCAATTATTTCAATTCGATCCCGGTACAGCGCCTGCTGCCGGTGCTTCGGGAGGCGGTGGGAGAGGATGCGCCGCTCTGCGCGTTTCTGGAACGCCTGCTGGAGGAAGAGGAGGTCCTGGACGGAGAAAAGCGGATCCGGGAGCAGAAGGGGATCATGGCGGGCACGCCGTTGGCATCCTTCTATGCCAATCTGTATTTAAAAGAACTGGACCGGTATTTCGCCGAACGGCAGATCCCCTACGCGCGGTATTCGGACGATATCATCGTGTTTGCGGACAGCCGGGAGGGGACGGAAGCGTACGCTGAGACCATCCGGCGCTTTCTGAACGAAGCCGGCCTGGCCGTGAATCCGTCCAAGGAACAGTACTTTGCCCCGCAGGAGGGCTGGACCTTCCTGGGCTTTGCCTATAAGGAGGGCGAGATCGATATAGCGCCGGTCACCGTCGCGAAGCTGAAGGCAAAGATGCGCCGCAAGACGCGGGCGCTGCTGCGCTGGAGCAGGCGAAACGGCGTGGAGGGCGAAAAGGCCGCCGCCGCCTTTATCCGCATCTTTAACCGCAAGCTGCTGGAAAACGCGGGTGACAGCGAGCTGACCTGGAGCTGCTGGTTCTTCTCGGTCATCAATACGACGAAGAATCTAAGGGTGATCGACGAATACGCCCGGGACTGCATCCGGACGCTGGCGGTCGGGACCCGGACGAAAGCGCGATTCAACCTGCGCTATGACGACATGAAAAAACTCGGCTACCGGAATCTGGTGCACGCCTACTACGAATACATCCGTGCGGAAAAGACGCAGGAGAATAGGAGAACGTCCCAATGATACGCATAACGGTTTTAAACGACAACAGGCTCTGCGATCCTCTTCTGGCCTGCGAGCACGGCCTCTCCCTGTATATTGAGAGCGGGGACAGAAGGATCCTTTTCGATACCGGCAATACGGATCTGTTCCTTCGGAATGCCGGGAAGCTGGGGATCCGTCCGGAGGAGGCGGACGTGATCGTCTTAAGCCACGGCGATTACGACCATACCGGGGGGCTGCGCTACCTTCCCGGCGGCCAGAAGCTGCTGGCTCATCCCGCCTGCACGAGCTTCCGCATCAGCCGCGCGCGCGGCACCTTCGCCGGCATGCCCATCGAAGAGGCGGAACTGAAAAGGAAATACCGGACCGGCTTCAGCGCCGCGCCGGCCGACCTGGGCGGCAATATCACGTTTCTGGGAGAGATCGAGCGGAAGCTGGATTTTGAAGGGAAGAGTTTTCCGATGATCGACCGGGAGGGCAGGACTTATCCCTGCCCGGATGACAGCGGCCTGATGATCGAAACGTCTGAGGGGCTGATCGTGATCTCGGGCTGCGCGCACAGCGGCATCTGCAACACCGTAGAATATGCGAAAAAGCTCTCTGGCCGGACAAAGGTCCGGGCGGTGCTGGGCGGATTCCATCTGCTTTCGATGGATGAGACGGCGCAGAAGACCCTCGATTACATGCGCGAAAACGTCGAAAGAGTGTATCTGGCGCACTGCACTGCGGACGAGGTGTGCGAAGCTTTCCGGACACAGCTGCCGGACAAGACGGAGGTCCTGGGTGCGGGACGCGTCCTGGAGTGGGAAGAATAGGATCGGCCGCATAATGAAATAGCCCCGCCTGACAGGCGGGGCTGTCTTTATGAATGCGCTTATTCGGCCAGCAGCTTGTTCAGCGCGGCGAGGCGCAGGCTCACGCAGAAGATCTCCATGGCTTTTTCCAGCTGGCTGATCGGCGGCAGCGAAGGCGCGACGCGCAGATTGCTGTCCTTCGGATCCTTGCCGTACGGGAAGGTGGCGCCGGCGTTCGTCATGGTCAGACCGGCATCCAGGCAAAGCTTCCAGGTGGCAGAGGCGATCCCGGGCATGGTATTGACGCTGACGAAGTAGCCGCCGTTCGGACGCTGCCATTCCGCGATACCGAGCGGAGCGATCTCTTTCTCCAGGGCGTCCAGCACGCAGCGGAATTTCGGCCCCAGTACGCCGGCGTGCCGCTTCATGAGCGCCAGCAGGCCGGCCTTGTCCTTCAGATACCGTACGTGGCGCAGCTGGTTGACCTTGTCGTAGGAGATGATCTGCTTGTCAAGCAGCTTCTTCATGTAGCGCATGTTGTTGTCGCTGCAGGCAAAGACCGAAATGCCCGCGCCGGGGAAGGTGATCTTGGAGGTGGAGGCAAATTCGAAGACCATGTCCTCGTTGCCGTACTTCGCGCATTCGCTCAAAATGTCCGGGAACGGGACGAAGTCGCCGAAGAATTCATGAATGCAGTAGGCGTTGTCCCACATCAGGAGGAAGTCCTTCGCGGCCGGTTTTAAGGAGGCGATGCGGCGGACGGTTTCCTCACTGTAGATGATGCCGTCGGGGTTGGAATACTTCGGTACGCACCACATGCCGCGCACGTCGGGATCCTTTACCAGTTCCTCCACGACGTTCATGTCGGGGCCTTCCGCGGTCATGGGGACGGGGATCATCGTCATGCCGAAGCTTTCGCTGACGCCGAAGTGACGGTCGTAGCCCGGGGAAGGGCACAGCCACTTGACGCAGTCAAGCTTTGCCCAGGGCTTCTCGCTGTTCACGCGGCCGTGCGTGTATGCCTTGGAAATGGTATCGTACATCAGCTGCAGGGAGGCGGCGCCGCCGACGAAAATATTTTCCGGCTTGACGCCGAGGACTTCGGCGAAAAGCTTCTGGCAGGAGGGAAGTCCCTCCAGGTTGCCGTAATTGCGGACGTCGATGCCGTCGCAGATAAAGTCGCTGTCGGATTTCAGAACATCCAGGATATCGCTGACGAGATCCAGCTGCTCTTTGCCGGGCTTGCCGCGGGCCATGTTCAGGCTGAGCTTCTGATCCTGAAGCGCTTTGTAAATGGCTTCCACTCTTTCCCGTTCGGCCTTCAGTTCGGCCCTGTTCATTTCGGTATATTTCTTCATTGGCAGTTCCTTTCTTTTTCTCATGTGTTCCGTGGCAGCCGGAAAGCCTGCCGCTGCTTGCGCGGGGCCGGCTGCTGCGTTTGTCGGACTGTCTTTCTGTACAGGATCATACCATAAAAACGGTGCACTTTCAAGCCGCCGGACCGACTTTCCGAAACGATACGGCGGGAGAAACTTTGCTTTCTAACTAAATCGGGCGGGATGCTCTTGCATGGGCGGGTACGGCGCCGCTCCCGGCGCTACACTTCTCCGAAAGCGACCTTGACGGCGTAGTCCACGAGTTCCAGCCCCAGAATGTAGACGTGCAGGTGCAGGTGTTCCGCCGGATCCAGCAGCAGCGTGATACTGATGCCGGTGCTCAGGGCCGCATGCAGCAGGTGCAGCACGTGCCCGGCCGTCGAGCCTTTTTTATTGATGAGCGCGTAAAGTGCGTGGCTGATGTTGTTGGAGGCCAGGAAAAGACCCAGAATGCCCCAGATGGAGCCGATGATGGTGGCCGACTCGCCGGCCTTGAAAAGCACGACGATCGCAAGGGCAAGGAAGATGATGGCGTTTGCGATCTCGTCGGTATCCTCTTCGTCGAAGTGATGGTTCTTGAAGGCCTCATAGATGTTGTCGATGGAGAGGCAGAAAAGCACTGCGCTTAACAGATAAGGCAGGCTCATCAGGATGGTCTGGGACAGGATCAGGCAGAGGATCCCCATTAAAAAGATGACCGCGGCAACAAAAAGACGAAGCCGGAGGCGGTGCTTTCGGTGATGAAGAAAAGACGTGTTTCTCATGATATTCGTTCCGTGGTTCTTTTTGTACAGCCGTTCTGCACGGCGGAAGCGGCGTTTTCTTATATAAATATATCGGATTCAGGCCGCGTGTTCAAGAGAAATCGTCTCATTTTTTCAGCTTTTTCCGCCGGCGGGCTCAACCGGAAGTGGAATATTTTCAATTATCCCGTTATTTACGAATCACGGGAGCTGATGTATGATAAAGCCGAAGACCGCGGAAGCGGCCGGAAGAAGGAGAAAAGCAATGGATAATCTGAAGATCGGACAATATATTCAGCGGCTCCGCAGATCGGAAGGGCTGACGCAGAAGGAACTGGCGTGGAAGGCATCGATCAGAAGATGAATATCGATCTTCTGGCCTATCTGAAGGATCCGATGACCCGCGAGGTCCTGTACGCGGAGGTCCTGATCCAGGGGATCCTTGCCGGACGCCGCGTGGATATGGAGGAGGTCGAAGCGCTATTCCGGAATAAAAAGATGGCCGAGACCGTCAGGCGTTATGCGGAGAAGGCCGGAAGCCCGGCATGAACCGGAAAGCGGAAACATGCAAAAAACCGCGGGATCTCCGCGGTTTTTTCGTTTATGCCGGTGGCGGGACTCGAACCCGCACGGGTGATTAGCCCAATGGATTTTGAGTCCACCTCGTCTGCCAATTCCAACACACCGGCGTGCAGGAATCATTGTAGCAGGTTTTCGGAAAAAGTCAAACGCTTTTCGAAAAGAAGGGGAGCGCGCCTTGCGGAAAGCGTCGTTTCATAGTACAATACTCACGCGGGGCCGGGCGTCCCGCAGGGAGAAAAAGCATGAAAAAAGTTGCCTTGGTGACCGGAGCTTCCCGGGGAATCGGACGGGCCGTTGCCCGCCGTCTCTCGGAGGACGGATATGCGGTCTGTATCAATTATATCGAGCGCCGGGATATGGCGGAATCGCTTCGGGACGAGCTGCTCTCGCTGGGGCGGGAGGCGATGATCTTCCGGGCAGACGTGGCGGATGCGGACGCGGTCCGCGCCATGGTCCAGGCGGTGGAAGAGGATTTCGGCCCCGTGACGCTGCTGGTCAACAACGCGGGCGTTGCCGGCCAGGCGCTGATCCAGGACGTGGACGATGCCCTGTGGCAGCGCTACTTTGCCGTGAACGTCGGCGGGATGCGCAACACCGTACAGGCGGTGCTGCCGCATATGATCCGCGAAAAGAGCGGCAGCATCGTGAATATCTCGTCGATCTGGGGCCTTCGGGGCGCCTCCTTCGAATCCGTGTATTCCGCGACCAAGCACGCGATCGTCGGGCTGACGCGGTCGCTGGCCATGGAGCTGGCGCCCTCCGGCATCCGCGTGAACTGCGTGGCGCCGGGCGTGATCGATACGGATATGGTGCAGGTCCTGGGGGAGGAGACTTTAAAGGAACTGGCTGAGGAAACGCCGCTGGGGCGTCTGGGACGCCCGGAGGATATCGCGGAGGCGGTGGCGTTTCTGGCGGGAGAGAAGGCTTCGTTCATCACCGGTCAGGTGCTGACGGTAGACGGCGGCTTCTCGGGTTAAGCATGTTCCGGTCCCGTCCTTAAGGCACGGAGACCGGATCGGATATTGTCGAAAGGAGAATCATAGCAGAATGTTTGAGCATCTGGATGAAATCAGGCCGGCGCTGAAAAAGCTGGTCGCTGCCCTGCGGCAGGACTACGCCTACGCCAGCGTGCTGGCCTCGGATGGCGACGAGCGGAGCTGGAGCATCAGCCGCGCCGGTTCGGCGATCTCGGCCGGCGGCCGGGACGGAGACTGCGGCTTCGTGGTGCGCGTCTTTGACGGGACCGGCTGCGGGGAGTATTCCTTCAACCGTTTCTCGGAGGCAATGATCCCGGAGATCTGCCGGAAACTGAAGGAGAACCTGACAGCGGCGGCCGAAACGCTGCCGGACGGCGTTGCGCCTCTGCCGACGCCTATCCCCGCGGATGAGCCGGCCTGCCTGAAGAAAGAGTCTGAATACCGGATCCATCCCCGCGAGCTGGGCGACGAGGAGATCCTGAAGCGATTGAACGCGGTCCGGGAAAAAGGCCTGGAGACGGAAGGGATACTGGACGTAGCCGTCCGCATGAATTACCGTTCCTACCGCAAGATCTTTATCAGCGAGCACCGCGATCTGGACCAGAGCATCCTTTGGACTACGGCTTCCATGGTGGCGTTCGGAAGACGCGGCGAGGAGGTCAAGGATTATTACCGCAGCTTTTCAACGCTGGGCGGCGCCGAGCTGCTGGAACGTCTGGAAAGCGGCGTGGACGACGTGACGCACGTCGTGCTGGAACTGCTGAAAAGCGAGCCGATGGTACCCGGCGAGTACGACTGCATCTGCGATCCGGAGACGACCGGCATGATCGTGCATGAGGCCTTCGGCCACGGTGTGGAGATGGATATGTTCGTCAAAGACCGGGCGCTGGCCCGCTCCTGTGTAGGCGAATACGTCGCCAGCCCGCTGGTGACCATGCATGACGGCAGCGCGGTGGACGAGGTGGCGACCTTCCTCTTTGACGACGAAGGGACGCTTTCCGGCGATACGGTGATCATCGATCGCGGCATCTTAAAGCGCGGCATGTGCGACGCCTTAAGCGCGGCCCGCCTGGGCGTTAAGCCGACCGGCAACGGCCGCCGCGAGAGCTTTGAACGCAAGGCCTACACCCGTATGACCAACACCTATTTCGAGGGCGGTACGGACACGCCGGAGGAGATGATCGCTTCGGTCAAATACGGTTTTCTGCTGGAAAATCCGTCCTCCGGCATGGAGGATCCCAAGAACTGGGGCATCCAGTGCATGGTGAACATCGCGCGGGAGATCAAGGATGGGAAACTGACCGGCCGCATCTTCTCGCCGATCGTACTGACCGGCTACGTCCCGGACCTTTTGAAATCCGTTTCGATGATGGGCCCGGATATCCAGCTGGGCGGCGGCGGTTACTGCGGCAAAGGCTACAAGGAATGGGTGAAGGTTTCGGACGGCGGCCCGTATATGAAGGCCCGCATCCGTCTGGGATAGGAGGCGGCTATGATCAACAGAATTATCGATGCCATACGGCCCGTTGCGCCGGCGGCGTGGCGGATCGAAGAGAGAAAAGAAGAAACGGCCGAGTTGTTTTTCGTAAAAAAGCAGCTGGATACCCGCCGCAGCAAGGACGTGACGTATTATACGGTGACGCTGTTCCGGAAGGATGACGCAGGGCGGATCGGCTCCACGGCCATCACCCTGCCGCCGGAGATCGCCTGGAATGATCTGAAGAAAAAGCTGGCGGACGCCTGCTATGCGGCCTCTTTTGCGATGAATCCCGGGTACGCGATGCCGGATCCGGTGCAGGCGGCGGCCGAAGCGAAAAAGACGCCGCTTCTGGAAAAACCGCTGGCGGAAACGGCGGCCGTCATGAGCCGCGCCCTGTTTGAAAAGGATACGCATCCGTCGGCCTTCCTGAATTCCGCGGAACTTTTCGTGGAGCGGAAGAAAACGCGGATCGTGAGTTCCGAAGGCACGGACGTTTCCTGGACCGGCGGCCGCGTGAACGGAGAATTCGTGGCTCAGTGCAAGGAGCCGGAGGACGTGGAGATCTATCAGGACTTTTCCTATGATGACCCGGCGCCGGAGGCCTTGAGCGCGCTGGTGGCGGAGACGCTTTCCTTCGCGGCGGACCGCGCCCGGGCGCAGAAGATCTTAAAGAGCGGCAGCTACGATCTGATCCTGACCGGCGCGAACGTCGGCGAGATCTTAAGCTTCTATACCGGCCGTTCCTCCGCCCGCATGATCTATCCCGGTTATTCGCGCTGGAAGAAGGGCGAGGCCGTACAGGAGGCGCAGGAAGGCTTCGAGAGCCTCTCCTTAAGCCTGAAGGCGTCGGAGCCCTTCAGCGAAGAAGGCATCCCGATGAAGGACCGCGTGCTGCTGGACAAGGGCGTCCTGAAAACGATCCACGGCTCCAACCGCTTCTGCCGCTATCTCGGGGAGGAAGCGACCGGCGATTACCGGACCCTGCGCTGCGACAACTCCGGCAGCCTGCCGTTTGAAGCATTAAAGAAGGCGCCCTGCCTCTGGGCAGTCACCTTCTCGGATTTCCAGATGGATCCCATGAGCGGCTATCTGGGCGGCGAGATGCGCCTGGCGTATCTGATCGAAGAAGACGGAAAGGTCACGCCGGTGACCGGCGGCTCGGTCAGCGCCTTGCTGCTGGAGAAACAGGGACAGCTGCTGTTCTCGAAGGAACGCTATGTTTCCGCCCGCTATGAGGGCCCCTACGCGGTCCGCATCCCGGCCGTATCTGTTGCGGGAGAGTAAGATCACACACATAGAAAACGGCAGCCTCGGCTGCCGCTTTTTTTATGCCTTCCGCGTATCGGCCAGCGCTTTCCAGTACTGAAAACCGAGCCTTGTCGCAGAGCCCTCGAACCAGATCGCGTCGTACGACTTCTTCGGCGGATGCTTCGTCTTTTCGCGCAGGCGCCTGGTCCAGTAGCGCGCAACGGAGGGGAGGCAGATCAGAAAAGGCATCAGCGGTCCGAAGTAGCAGTTCTGCATCGCGTGGCCCATCTCATGGTTCTTCACGTGGATGCTGTCTTCCTTGTCCGTCAGGAAAAACACCCCCCATTCGGCGCCGCCCCAGTGCTTTCCGACGTTGAAATACACGCAGGGCCCCCAGCGCTTTGGCTGGTGGCCGGTCAGGAGCATGATCAGACAGACCAGAAGCCCGCCGATATTGAGCGGCAGGCCCCAGGTGAAGTTCAGAAAATAGAAGAGAAATTTATTGGTGATCGGTTTCATCGTTGTAAGGCCGGATCCGGCGGTTTAGTTCTGTCCCCGGTAGATCAGGATATGCGGATCCGCATCGGGGCTCAACCACTGCAGGAGCGTGAACATGGTGACCTCCATCAGGCCGATGGAGCCGTCGGTGGAAGAGCCGGAATTCATGTTCAGGAAAACGCCGACGCCGCGGGCCGGATCCGTCTCGGGCATGTTGTACTGGACGAGCACGGCGTATTTGTAGGTCCCGTCCTGCGTCACCATCGAAATGCCGTTCTTCCAGTCGGCATCCGGCTCATGGTCGTTCCGCAGGCTGTTGTAGAAGGCGGACGAGGGGTCGGTGACCCAGATATCGCCCGACTGCAGCTGATGGTATTCCATCGAGGTGATGGCAGACGACGCCATGCCGTAAGCCGGTCCCAGACTGAAATAACCCGCAGGCGTAACCTTGTCGCCGGGCAGCTTATCGCTCCGGATCCCGTCTTCCCCGAGGTTTCCGTTCGCGGCGGCGACCGCCGAGGTCATGCTCCAGCCTTCGCCGTCTTTCTCGAAGAAATACAGCAGGCAGCGTCCGTTTTCCGTACCGCGTACGATTACCAGCTGCGAGCCGGTCAGCTGATCCTCGCTGAGGCCGGCCGCCTCGAGATGGGCGGCCAGGTCCGTGCCGTCAAAGATGACGGGCGCTTCGGTCGTGGGCTCTTCGGTGGTAGGGGCTTCCGTCGTCGGGGCTTCGGTGGTAGGGGCTTCCGTCGTGGGGGCTTCCGTGGTAGGCGCTTCGGTCGTGGGCTCTTCGGTGGTGGGTTCCTCGGTCGTAGGTTCCTCGGTCGTAGGTTCCTCGGTGGTGGGTTCTTCCGTCGTAGGTTCCTCGGTCGTGGGTTCTTCTGTGGTGGGTTCCTCGGTGGTCGTTTCTTCCGGCGTCGTTTCAACGGCCGTGGGCTCATCGGTCACAGGCGCGGCCGTTTCATCCCCGGCCGTCGTATCCGCTTCCGTAAAGATGGGGAAGGGATCGTAATTCTTCGTGGTGTCCGACACGGAGGCAGACGGGGCCGTCGTCGTCGAATCGGCGATCGAGATCAGGACGTCGATCGGCGCGATGGTGGGAGAGACCGGCAGCGTGGGCGCCTCCGTGGTACCGAATAAAAAGGCCAGGGGCTGCCATTTTTCGCCGCGGCTGGTTTTATAAATAAAAGAGGTCAGCAGGCCGACGGTCAGGACCGCCAGGACCCCGACAGCTGCGTAGACGAAGATCTTCTTTTTCCGCTGCCGGTCCTGCGCCAGGGGTGATTTTGATTTGGAACGGGATTCTGCCATGCTTTCTCCTTCCGCCGGTTTCTTTTTCCGGAAAGTGCAAATAATTATAGCGCATTATTTTCTTTTTGGCAACAGTTCCCGAAAATCTGCCTGTTATTACGAGAAAACAGCCTCTTAAAGGCATGAAAAACAGGATTTCGGGAGAAAACGCCGGTATCATTTTGCCGCAGTTATGCTATAATCCTTTTATGAGCTTCATTATTCAGGAGGAACTGAAAAAGCTGCCTGCCGAGCCCGGCGTCTACCTCATGCACGACGCCGACGGCCGCATTCTTTACGTGGGAAAAGCATCCAGCCTGAAAAACCGGGTGAAATCCTACTTTGCAAAGACCGTGAACCGCGGCCCGAAGATCATCAAGATGATCGGGGAGATCGCCTGGTTCGAGACCATCACGGTCAGCTCGGAGACGGAAGCTCTGATCCTGGAATGCAACCTGATCAAGGAGCACCGGCCGCCCTACAACACGGTCCTGATGGACGACAAGGCGTATCCCTACGTCTGCCTGAGCAGCAGCGAGCTGTATCCGCGGGTATATTTGAGCCGGCGCCTGCACCGGGACAAAAACGAGTACTTCGGTCCTTTCACGAACGTAACGGCGGTGCGCGAGACCATCCGGCTGATGCAGCAGATCTTTTCGCTGCGCACCTGCGAGCGCAGGCTCCCGGAACAGCAGGGAAAGGAGCGGCCCTGCCTCAATTATCAGATGGGCCGCTGCCCGGCGCCGTGCCAGAAGGGGACGATCTCCCCGGAAGAGTACGGCGAAAGCGTGGAGAAAGCCCGCCGTTTCCTGAAGGGCGATTACCGGCCGGCGGTGAGCTGGCTGAAGGATAAGATGCAGGAGGCCGCCGGGCGTCTGGATTTCGAGGAGGCGGCGCGCCTGCGGGACCTGATGGAGGACGTCAAGGTCCTGGCGGAGAAGCAGAAGCTCTCCGAGCCGGATGGCGAGGACCGCGACGTGTTGGCGCTGGCTTTCGCGGAGGGCGAGGGGATCGCCGAGATCTTCTTTATCCGGAACGGCCGCATGATAGGCCGGGACCACAGCCAGTTCGAGGTGGCGGAAGAGGATCCGGCGGAGGTCTTATCGCAGGTGATCCGCCAGTTCTACAGCGGGACGCCTTTCCTGCCGAAGGAGATCCTGACGGAGCGCGAGCCGGCCGAAAAGGAACTGCTGGAACAGGTCCTGACGCTCCGGGCCGGGCGGAAGGTCACGATCCGCGTCCCGCAGCGCGGAGAGAAGCGGGGCCTTCTGGATCTGGCGGCGGAAAATGCGGCGGCGGAATTAAAGCGTCTGCAGCGGGCCGCCGAGAGGGAAGAGCAGCGCAGCGTCGGTGCGGTGAAAAGCCTGGCGCAGCTTTTAAAGATGGAGCAGCTGGTCCGCATCGAAGCCTACGATATCTCCCATATCAGCGGCTTCGCGACGGTCGGTTCCATGGTCGTCTACGAGAACGGGCGGCCGAAGAAAAACGACTACCGAAAGTTCCGCATCCGCTTCGTGGAGGGCAACAACGATACGGCGTCCCTGACGGAGGTCCTGTACCGCCGCTTTACCCATGGCTTGAAGGAACAGAGCCTGATCCGCGAGAATCTGGGCGAGGAGGATTCCTTCCTGCGCTTCCCGGACCTGATCCTGATGGACGGCGGGAAGGGGCAGGTCCATGCGGCGGAGGAACTGCTGGCGGAACTGGGGCTCTCGGTCCCGGTCTGCGGCATGGTCAAGGACGACCATCACCGGACCCGCGGCCTGTATTTTCGGGACGAGGAGCTGCCGATCGACGTAAAAAGCGAGGTCTTCCAGCTGATCACCCGCATTCAGGACGAGACGCATCGCTTCGCGATAGAATATCACCGTTCCCTGCGCGGAAAGAGCCAGGTGCATTCGATTCTGGACGATATTCCCGGCATCGGGCCGTCGAGGCGGCGGGCGCTCTTAAAGGCGCTGCCGGGCATCGACGCCATGAAGGCCGCCTCGGTCGAGGAATTAAAGGCCATCCCGGGCATGAACGAGCCGGCCGCGGTCGCGGTCTACGCCTTCTTCCATGAGGGAGAAGTGCCGGAATAAATATATGAACAGAGACCCGGCGGACGGAAGCCGCAGGTCTTACAGGATACGGAGGCGCGTATGAAGAAAAGACAATCCAATTTTACCCTGCTCAATGAAATGACCGATCTGCCGGCGGAGGAAGAGAAGAAGACCAGCATCTCGCTGGCGCAGCTTGCCAAGGATATGCAGCTGGTCAATCTGACGCCGGAGATCCCGCTGGAAGACATTATGATCGACAATGCGGACATCAACCGCCCGGCGCTGCAGCTGACCGGCTTCATGGAGCACTTTGACGCCAGCCGGATGCAGGTCATCGGGATGGTGGAGCACGAGTACGTGAATTCCTTAAGCGGAGAGGAACGCTGCCTGGCCTTTGAACGCCTCTTCCAGGCGCACATTCCCTGCCTGATCCTGAGCCGGGGCTATCAGCCGGCGGAGGACGTCGCGATCATGGCCCTGCGCTACCGGATCCCGATCCTGTCCAGCAGCCTGCCGACCACCAGCTTTACGGCGCGCATGGCCCGGCAGCTGGAGATCCGTCTGGCGCCGATGGTGGCCATCCACGGCGTGCTGGTGGACGTCTTCGGCGAAGGCGTGCTGATCCTGGGCGATTCCGGCATCGGCAAGAGCGAAACGGCGCTGGCCCTGATCAAGCGCGGACACCGCCTGGTCGCGGACGATACCGTGGAGATCCGCCGCTACAGCGAGTTCGAGCTGATGGGACGCGCGCCGGAGGTGACGCAGTATCTGATGGAGCTGCGGGGCATCGGCGTGATTGACGTGAAGGCTCTGTTCGGCGTGGAATCCGTGGAGGATGAGAAGCAGATCAGCATGGCGATCCGCTTTGAGGAGTGGGAGCACGGCAAGGTCTTCAACCGCCTGAATATGAAGGAAGACTTTGTGGAATACCTGGGCAGCAAGCTGATCTGCTATACGGTGCCGATGAGCCCGGGACGGAATTCGGCGGTCATTATCGAGACGGCCGCCATCAACAACCGGCAGAAGCGCCTGGGCTACGACGCGACCAAGGAGCTGGAGCGCCGCGTGATGGAAAAACTGATGCGGGACAAAGGACTGTAAGCCATGAGTGACATTATCAAGCTGGCGGAGGATTATACCGTCGCCACGGATGAAGTGGAGATCGTTTTCGGCGAGCCGATGCGGGAGCATACCAGCTTCCGGCTGGGCGGCGGCGCCTGGTTTTACGCGAAGCCCTACACGGAGGAGGCGCTGCGCACGGGCCTGCATCTGGCCCTGCGGGAGGAACTGCCGGTCTTTATCCTGGGGAAGGGCACGAATCTGCTGGTCAGCGACCGGGGCGTGCCCGGCGCGGTCTTCGACATGACGGGCATGGACAAGATCAGCGTGGAAGGAACGAAGATCACGGCGCAGGCCGGCGCCCTGCTGCGGAACGTGGCGAAGGCGGCGGCAGAGGCGTCTCTGACCGGTCTGGAATTCGCCCACGGGATCCCCGGATCGCTGGGCGGCGCCGTGGTGATGAACGCGGGCGCCTTCGGGCCGGAGATGAAGGACGTGGTGGAAAGTGTCCGGCTGATGGACCGCTTCGGTCAGGTCCGCGAGGTGCCGGCGGCGGAAATGGACTTCGGCTACCGCCACAGCCGTCTGGAGGAAAGCGGCGAGATCGTCCTGTCCGCCGTGCTGGCCCTGCAGCCGGGCGAGAAGGAAGCCATCGAGGGGAAGATGCGGGAACTCGGCGATAAGCGCCGGGAAAAGCAGCCCTTAAATACCCGCAACGCCGGCAGCACCTTCAAGCGGCCGCCGGGACATTTTGCCGGCAGACTGATCGAGGAGGCCGGCCTGAAGGGCTTTACGCTGGGCGGCGCGCAGGTCTCCGAAAAACACGCGGGCTTCGTGATCAATACCGGAACGGCCAGCGCCAGGGAGGTCTGGCAGCTCTGCCGCGAGGTGCAGCGCATCGTGAAGGAACGATCCGGCGTGGATCTGGAACTGGAAGTGAGGACCTGGGGGGATTTCTGATGAGACCCGCGTTTTCCCGGGACACAAAAGAATACTTAAGCCGGCTGCCTGTGAAGGCAAAACATTGCCGGCTGGCGGAGCTGCACGCGCTGATCGCGGGGATCGGCGAGCTTGGCGTGGATGAAAACGGGCAGCTTTCTTTGCTGCTGCAGAGTGAGAATCTGCCGGCCGTACGGCGGGCGGACTATCTGCTCGGCATCCTGAGCGGCGCCGACACGCACTGCAGCGTGATCCGCAGCCAGGAAGGCAAGAATCCCTTCTATGCCGTAGGACTGGAGGATCAGATCGCCCTGCAGCAGCTGCTGAAAAGCTTGGGCTTTCTGTACCACCGCGGGGTGATCCGCGAGAAAACGGTGCCGGCGCCGGCCGCCCTGCTGCAGCGGGACTGCTGCCGGAGAGCTTTTCTGCGCGGGGCGTTTCTGGCGGGCGGTTACGTGAGCGATCCGGGCAGCTCGTACCATTTTGAGATCGTTGCGGCGGGAGAAGCGCGCGCCGAAGAACTGCAGAAGATCCTGAAGGGCTTCGGACTGCCGGCCCGTGTGACAAGACGAAAAGGCCGTGAACTGATCTATCTGAAGGAGAGCGAAGCGATCTCCGACGCGCTCAGCCTGATCGGCGCCATGACCAGCCGGCTGGAGTGGGAGAATGCGAAGATCTACCGCAGCCTGCAGGGACAGGTGAACCGGATGGTCAACTGCGAGACGGCGAATCTGGCCAAGACCGCGCAGGCGGCCGGCGAGCAGCTGGACGCGATCCGGAAAATAGAAGAGAAGGCGGGGCTTTCCTCGCTGCCGCCGCACTTAAAGGAGATCGCGCTGCTGCGCTTTGCCCACCCGGAGGCGTCGCTGACGGAGCTTGGGGCCCTGCTGGATCCGCCCGTGGGGCGTTCGGGCGTCAATCATCGCCTGCGGAAGCTGAAGGAGATCGCGGAGGGACTGTAAGATGCAATGGCGGAAATATACCTTATCCATTGATCCTGCTGCGGAGGAGGCTGTGACCGGCCTCCTTTATTCGCTGGGGGTCGAAGGCGCGGAGATCGAAGACGGGCTCTTTCCCACGGAGGAGGAGCTTGGCAACATGTTCGTGGACTTATCCCCGGAGCTGGCGCCGGACGAGCTGCCGCCGGTCACGCAGCCGGCCGTTCACTTTTATCTGCGGATCGCGGAGGAGGACGGGGAGGCGGCTGCAGCCGCGCAGGAAGGCGAGGCGGTGGACGATTCCTATACGATCCACGACAAAGCCTGGAGCGCGCAGGAGGCCGAAGAGCTTCTGAAGGCGCTGGAGGCGGCCTGGCCGGAGGTCTCCGGCGGCCTTCCTTTCGAGCTGTCCTGCGACGTCAGCCGCGAAGAGGACTGGCGCGATAACTGGAAGCAGTACTTTCAGCCGCTGCTGGCGAACGACCTGCTGATTCTGCCTTGCTGGGAAGAGGTCCCCGAAGCGTACGCGGAGGACGTTAAGGCCGGCCGCATCCAAACGGTCCTGCTGGACCCCGGCACGGCTTTCGGCAGCGGCGCGCACGAATCCACCAGGCTCTGCCTGGACGGCTTAAAGAAGTGGCAGAAGGGCGGCGAGAAGGTCCTGGATATCGGCTGCGGCAGCGGGATCCTGAGCCTGGCGGCGCTGGCCTACGGAGCCAAGTCTGTTCTCGCCACAGAGCTTGACCCGGCCTGCGAGACGGTTTTCCGGGAAAATATGGAACTGAACGGTATAAAGAAAGATAAAATAAGCCTAATCATGGGAAATATTCTCTCGGACGACAAAACGTCTTTCGGCTCCGGCTACGATCTGATCCTCTGCAACATCCTGGCGCCGGTCATCGAGGCGCTGGCGGCGCCGGGCCAGGCGGACGTACTGGCGGCGCCGGGGGCGCTGTTCATCACCTCGGGGATCTATAAAGAACACCGCGCGGAAGTTGAAAACAGCTTCCGGCAGAATCCTGCCTGGAAGCTGGTGGAAAGCGTGGAACTGGGCGACTGGGTGAGCGTGGTCGCAAGGAGAGTATAAAGAAAGCGGCGCCGGAAAGGCGCCGCTTCGTTGTCTGATGAAAACCACGCGATAGTCGCGTGGTTCCAAAAAGCTTAAGCAATGAGTCAGATAGAAAAACTCCTAATGTGTATAATAAAAGCGTGACCTGCCAGTTACGCGAAATACACATTAGGAGGACAGTCATGCCAGAGCAAAAGACTGACACAAAAAGTTTAGCACATACAACGTGGAACTGCAAATATCATATAGTATTTGCGCCAAAATATAGAAGAAAAGTATTCTTCAATGAGAAAAGGGCTGATATAAGAGAAATCATAAGAACATTATGTCAGTGGAAAGGGGTAGAAATCATAGAAGGAGAGATCTGTCCGGATCATATCCATCTGCTGCTGAGCATCCCGCCAAAATACTCGGTTTCGGGATTTATGGGATATCTGAAGGGAAAAAGCAGCCTAATGATCTTCCAAAAGTATGGGAACATGAAATTCGCATACCGAAACCGAGAATTTTGGTGTAAAGGGTACTATGTGGATACAGTAGGCAAGAACACAGCTGCAATCAAAAAGTACATAGAGAACCAACTCAAAGAGGATAAGGAAAGTGACCAGCTGAGTCTATTTGACCCGAGAGACCCGTTTACGGGTGGCAAGTAACAACCTCGCGCCGCTGGCAGGCCACTTTATACGCACTTGTGCGTGGCTAGTAGTATTAGGGCTATGCCCGAAAATGAAAAACCACCCGCTAGGCGGGTGGATCATTATTTGTCTGAAAAGCCCGGCAGCAGAGGATCTGCTGATTTCCGCTTGTTTTACAGGCTTTCCTGCTGTGTCAGAGGCGTTGTAAAAACGGTCTGAATGGTTCTTCCGTCGTTTGCCAGGCTCAGTTGGTTCTTTTTGTATTCATCTTTAATCAGAGCGATAAGACTGATGACGTAGGGAGAGAGCGTCTCTTTTTTGCTGTACATGAAAGCATCCTGATAGTATTCTCCGACGTCAAATGAATCCAGATACTCTGCCATGTGGACAGCCCAGACTGTCGGACGCGGCACAAAGGCTATACCCCGTCTTTCTTCAATACAGCGGGGAATGAAGTAGATGGAGTGTTTTTCCTGCGTTAAGAAACGCGGCTTGATGCCCAGACTTTGACAGAGCAGCTGGGTATTGCGATACATATAGCTTCCGGGCGGATGAGAGATAAAGACCTGCTGCTGCAGAACTTCCGGTGTGATGGAATCCGCTTTTAGCAATCCCTTCGGAGCAAAAAGAAGGATCTTGTTGTGTGCCAGAAGGGTTCTTTCATACTCGGGATTTTCAACAGCCTGGCCTGCCATCACAAGGTCATATCCGTCAAAAGAAAAGCCGTTGGCCGGATCCTGTGGCCTTTCATAGAGGACCTGCACGCCGGGATATTTTGATTTATACTGCTCTATGATCCGCATGACGGTCTGACGGTGAAGGCAGAGCCCGATCCGGACGCATTCCTCTCTGACACTGGTTATAACGGCTTCGGTGGTCGAATCCAAAAGCTCCAGGGATTTTTGTACGCCCTGATAAAACATCTCACCTTGAGGGGAAAGCTGAATGCGGTTGGCAGAACGGATGAAAAGGGGAACATTCAGCTCGGACTCCAACCTTTTGATGCACTGAGATATATTGGAAGGCGGTACAAAAAAAGTCTGTGCCGTTTTTGAAAAATTCAGGGTGGAAGCCGCATGACAAAAATATTTTAACTGAAGAAGATCCATTTTCCCAAGCTCCCGCGATAAGCCGATAACCGATGTCACTATATGTGAGTTTAACTATAACTGTAAAGTGATAGACAGAGTATATCATTTCATTCTTTAAAAAGCAAGCCGCTTTTATTATTATAAAAATAACTGTACAGGCTGTGTTAAGAAATATAATAAAGGTGTTAGCGGCTCATATGAGAGTTGCTCGTGATAACAAATATTTAAGGAGGAAAGACCAAACATGAAGAAATTGCTTCCCTTGTTCCTGGCTATGTTCATGATCATAGCGCTTGCTGCCTGCGGTGAAAACAAACCGGACGATACTACCGCCGAACAGCGTACGGCCGCAGATCTGACTAACTTTTACAGTCAGCCGGCAGAAACAGCAAGTCCCACAGCCACCTTCAAGAAGGAGATCACCGTAGCGCACTGGCAGGCGATCGATTCTATCGATCCGTGCCTGAAGAACGGCAACGCCGCCGAATGCGTTTATAAGATGATCCACGGTCAGCTGGTAAACTATGACTGGATATCAGGAATACAGACCCCTGATCTGGCACTGTCCTGGGAAATTGAAAATGCGGCCAGCTACGTATTCCATCTGCGCCAGGGCGTGAAGTTCCACAACGGCGAAGAAATGAAGGCGGATGACGTCGTTTATTCCTTCGTGGAGCGGCCTGCCGCCGTTCAGGGCACTACCGGCACGGCTGTCTGGAACGAGATCGAGAAAGTCGAAGTGATCGACGACTATACGGTCCGCTTCATCCTCAAGGACAATGATGCCGACTTCATGAACCGCATCTATCTGGGCTACTATCCCGTCTTGAACCGTAAAGCCTGCGAAGCCGATGCCGAAAAGGGCTACTACATTGGTACCGGCGGCTGGAAGATCGAAGAATTCAAGCCCAATGACAGAGTGGTTTTCACCCGTTTTGACGATTCCTGGGTATGGAAAGAAAACGGCATGACCCCTACTGAAAAGGTGACGATGCGTTTCATCGAAGAGAGCACGACCTATGCGATCGCTCTGCAGAACAAGGAGATCGCGGCGGCTTCCCAGATCGCATCCGTTGATCTGGCAGCCATTGAAGCATCCGGCGCCCACACGGTAACGTATGAGGCAGAAAGCCTGTATTACATGATCTTCAACATGGCGAACGGAAAATTTGCCAACAGCGAAGATCTGCGCAAGGCCGTTGCCTATGCGATCAACTATGAAGAACTCATCGATTACGCGACTGAAGGCCTCGGCTCCCGTGCTTATTCCATGTGGGGCAAGTCCCAGTATGGCCTGTTTGAAGACTTTGATGAAAAGTATGAATTCAATCTTGACAAAGCCAAGGAATACCTGACAAAAGCCGGTTATCCGAACGGTATCGAAGTCAAGCTACTGATCAAGGATAAGAACGTCGCGCCGCTGCTGCAGGCTCAGCTGAAAGCGGCCGGCTTCGAAGTCATCGTCGACGTGAAGGACACCGCCGGTGCGAATGCTGCCGTCAAGGAAAAAGACTTTGACCTGTATTACAACGGCATCACGCTTCAGCCCATCGGCGGACGCTTCGCCTTCATTCCGGATATCAAGCACTCCACCAACCGCGCCTTCTATGACAATCCCGACATGGTAGCGCAGTTTACCGCAGCGCAGAACGAAACTGACGATGCCAAGCGCAAAGAGATCTACAAGGAGATCCAGATCGAGATCAACAACGAGATCCCTTATCTGGCTCTGTTCTATCCGGCTGCGTCCATCGCTTACTGCGACGGCGTTTCGGGCGTCCTTTGGGAACCGGACAGCAAACCGGACTACTCCGGGATCCGCTGGGCGGAATGATCAGCTGACATTTCTTCTTTTCGCTCTGAAAAGACAGGCGGGGGGCGATGGGTTTCATCGTCCCCTGTCTGCTAAAAGGATTATTACGGAAATTCAAGTATGAACCATCATTCGCTGAAAGGAGTCTGACATAACGGTATGGGAAAATATATCCTAAAACGTATCCTTTTAATGATTCCCGTTATCATCGGCGTATCCTTCATCATCTTTTTTGCTATGAACATGGCTCAGGGGGATTATCTGGATACCCAGGACCTGGGGGAACTCACGGCAGAGCAGATCGCAGCGCTCCGTGAATCCATGGATCTGGATAAACCCTTGCTGGAGCAGTATGCAAGATACATGTGGAGATTGTTCCACGGAGATCTCGGCAAATCCTATTCCGGCAACCGGGACGTGTTCCAGGCCTTTATGGAAAAGCTTCCCAGCACGATGTATCTGGGTCTTGTCGCTTCACTGATAGGAACTGTGGTTTCTATCCCGCTGGGTATTTTTGCAGCCAGGAAGCGTGGGACACTTTTAGATAACATGGCCAGCGTGGTGGCAGTTTTCGGCCTGTCCGTGCCGAATTTCTGGTTCGGACTGATGATCATGATCCTGTTCTCGCTGAAGCTGCACTGGCTGCCGTCCAGCGGCAACGATACCTGGATCTGCGTGCTGATGCCGGCTCTCACGGTCGGCACGGCTAAGATGGCTGACCTGACACGTACCACGCGTTCCACCATGCTGGATACGTTGACGCAGGACTATCTGCGCACCGCGCGGGCAAAGGGCGTGCCGGAGAAGACCGTCGTCAATAAACACGCTTTAAAGCCGGCCATGATCCCGATCCTGAACGTGACCATGAGCCAGCTGTCCAATGCGGTGGCCGGTGCGGCGCTGACTGAGACCGTATTCGCCTGGCCCGGCGTCGGCAAGCTGGTGGTGGAAGCCGTCCAGCAGCGGGACATTCCCATGGCCTGCGGCTGCCTGATCCTGAAATGTACGCTGATCGGCGTCATCGAACTGATCACGGACCTTCTGTTCGTGCTGGTCGACCCGCGGCTTCGGACGCACTACGCCGCAGCGGCGAAAAAGAAAACTTCTTTCTTCAAGGCTATTAAAGGTGATTTCCAGGGAGCTGCCACGGCTATCGTCACCCTGCCGGACCGCATCAAGCGGGCAGTGGAAAACCATCGCAAAGACAGGGCGTTGGTGAAGAAGGAAAGAGAAGAGTGGAGAGCGGCAAAACAGAAAGCCAAAGAAAGGGCTGCCTCCGGACAGGAAAAACGTATCCTGGTCTCGAAGCAATATGCCAAGCGCAGTCTGGCGGGAGATATCTGGTATCGTTTCCGCCAGAACAAAGGCGCCATGATCGGTCTGTTTATCCTGCTTTTGCTTGCTTTAAACTGCATTTTTGCGGACGTACTCTATGACTATGACACGCAGGTCATCGGCTATGTCATGAAAGAGCGCCTGCAGCGTCCCAGTGCCGCACACTGGTTCGGAACCGATGATATCGGCCGTGATCTTTTTGCCCGTGTTATGTACGGGGCCCGCTACTCGCTGGCGATCGGCTTTGCAACGGTTGCTCTGTCGCTCGTTGTCGGTATGCCGATCGGTGCCGTCTGCGGCTTCTTCGGCGGGAAAGTTGACCTGCTGATCATGCGTGTTCTGGATATATTCCGGTCTATCCCCGGTCTGCTGATGGGCATCGTCGTCATATCCGCTCTGGGACAGAGCACACGCTCTCTGATCATCGCCATGGCAGTGTCACGATTCGTTGTGGTGGCCAATACCACGCGAACAGCCGTCATGACGGTCAAAAACAATGAATACGTGGAGGCGGCCCGCGCCATAGGCATGCCAACACGAAGTATTATCTTCCGGCACGTGGTGCCGAACTGTCTGAGCCCCATCATCGTCCGGACGACCCTGCAGGTCGCAGGCGCGATCGTGGCGGCCTCTTCCTTAAGCTTCCTGGGACTTGGTGTTCCCGTTCCTTCACCGGAGTGGGGCGCTCTGCTCTCGGCCGGTCGCAGATTCGTTCAGAGCCACAGCTACATGACGGTCTTCCCGGGCCTTGCCATCATGATCACCGTTCTGGCCTTCAATATGGTGGGTGACGGCCTCCGCGACGCCCTGGATCCCAAGCTGAAGAAGTAAGGAGGAACGGAAGATGGAGAAGAATATTGTTCTGGATATCAAACACCTGACTGTTACCTTCGAAGTGGAGGGCGACGTCATAGAAGCGGTCAACGACGTCAGCCTGACCGTCCGGGAGGGCGAGACCCTCGGCCTGGTCGGCGAGACCGGCGCCGGGAAGACGACCACCGCCCTGGCAGCGCTGCGCCTGGTCCCCGATCCGCCGGGCATCATCAAAAGCGGCGAGATCTTCGTCTGCGGGCACGACATTATGAAGGCGAAGACCAAAGAACTGGAAAAGATCCGGGGAGAGGAGATCTCCATGATCTTCCAGGATCCCATGACCTCCCTGAACCCCGTCTATACCGTTGGACAGCAGATCGCGGAATCCATTATCCTGCATCAGGGGCTTTCCAAATCGGAAGCCATGAAAAAGGCCGGCGACATGCTGGAGATCGTGGGGATCCCGCGCAGCCGCGTGAACGAATATCCGCACCAGTTCTCCGGCGGCATGAAGCAGCGCGTGGTGATCGCGATCGCGCTGGCCTGCAATCCCAAGATGCTGATCGCCGATGAACCCACCACGGCGCTGGACGTGACCATCCAGGCGCAGGTGCTGGACCTGATGAAGAACCTGAAGGAAAAATACGGCACCGGCACCATCATGATCACGCATGACCTTGGGATCGTGGCGGAAAGCTGCGACAGAGTCGCGGTCATGTACGCGGGCAGCATCGTGGAAGAGGGGACGCTGGAAGAGGTCTTCAACGACACCAAGCATCCTTACACGGAAGGTCTGTTCAATTCCCTGCCGAATATCGGCGACTATGATACCAAGCTGAAGCCGATCCCCGGCCTGATGCCCGATCCTTCCAAACTGCCGAAGGGCTGCGCGTTTGCGGAGCGCTGCCAGTACGCGACGGAGGCCTGCAGGGAGAAAAAACCGGAAACGCGGTCGTTCAGCGATACGCATTTCGTGAAATGCACGGCCTATGATGATCCGGGCTTCCATATCGAAAGGAAGGTAGTGTTCGATGAGTGACGTGATCCTTGACGTAAGACATTTAAAAAAGTATTTCAGCACGCCCAAGGGGATGCTGCATGCGGTGGATGACGTCAGCTTTACCATCGAACGCGGCAAGACGCTGGGCGTCGTGGGCGAATCCGGCTGCGGCAAATCCACGACAGGGCGCTCCATTCTGCGTCTGATCAATCCGACCGCCGGAGAAGTCTTTTTCGAAGGCCAGGACATTACGAAGCTGACGGAGCGGGAGATGCGTTCCAAACGGAAGGAGATGCAGATCATTTTCCAGGATCCGTTCTCCTCGCTGGACCCGAGGCAGACCGTATTGCAGGCGATCTCCGAACCCTTAAAGTTCAACAAAATCATGACAAACCGCTATGATCTGGAAGAGCGGACGCTTCAGCTGATGCGGACGGTCGGCCTGGCGGAGCGCCTGATCAACGCCTATCCTCACGAGCTGGACGGCGGCCGGCGCCAGCGTATCGGCATCGCCCGGGCGTTGTCCTTAAATCCCAAGTTTATCGTCTGCGACGAGCCGGTATCCGCTCTGGACGTCTCGATCCAGGCGCAGATCCTGAACCTTCTGGAGAAGCTGCAGGACGAGATGGGCCTGACCTATATGTTCATCACCCATGACCTCGCGGTCGTCAACCATTTTGCGGATGACATCGCCGTGATGTATCTGGGGCAGCTGGTGGAAAAAGCTTCCGCCCGCGAGATCTTCAGCCATACGCTGCATCCGTACTCCAAGGCCCTCCTTTCCGCCATTCCCATGCCGGATACGCGGAAGAAGCAGGAGCGCATCATCCTGAAGGGTGAGATCAGCTCGCCGGTGGAGCCGAAGGACGAGTGCCGTTTTGCCAAGCGCTGTCCCTTCGCGACGGAAGCCTGCTGGGCTAAGAATCCCGAACTGAAGGAAGTGGAGCCGAATCATTTCGTAGCCTGCCATAATTACGACAAAATCTGAACAAAGTCATGAAAGCGAATGCCGATCAGGGGAGAGGAGAAGGAAATACTATGGAATGGTATGAAGATTGGATGCGGAACCGCTCCGAGACCTATAATAAAAAGCATGAGGAATTCTATGCGCAGCCTTCGACGGAGTTCATCGAACCTTTCCGTATCGCGGATGATCTGTACTACGTGGGAGACCGGCTGGTCTGCATCCATCTGATCCGGACGGGGGAAGGCCTGATCCTGCTGGATGCGGGTTATCCCTGCGCCAAGCATCTCCTGATGGAGAGCATCCTGCGGCTGGGCTTTTATCCGAAGGACGTCAAATGGATCATTCTGACGCACGCGCACAGCGATCATTTCGGCGCCTCGAACGAGTTCCGCAATCTGTACGGAACCAAGGTGGCACTCAGCGCGGCGGACGCGCAGTCCATCAGAGAGTATCCGTTCCGCGCTTCCAGCAGCCCGACCCTTAAGCTCCCGGTGATCGATAAGGAGATCGCGGACGGAGAGATCTTTTCTTTCGGCGGAAAGGAGATCCGCTGTGTCCTGACGCCCGGCCATACGCTCGGCGTCATGAGCTTCTTCTTCAACGTCACAGATCAGGGGAAAACGTATCTGGCGGGCCTTTACGGCGGGGCCGGCG
>JAEEGF010263435.1_pt1 | contig 42097 bp, 35 predicted proteins | sample 9134171 | NCBI WGS metagenome assembly JAEEGF01 (sample SAMN16246542, study PRJNA631951) | gut metagenome | biome: gut microbiome; feature: rumen; material: AP-attached | host: Bos | place: Iran: Karaj | collected 2018-10 | reverse complement strand
CGGGGTTCGCGAACTTGGAGGCTATGTTCTCGAGCTTCTTTTCGTGGTAGCCGACCTTGAATTCGGTGAACTTGAGGCCGTGTGCCGTGCTGATGACGACCACGTTCTCTTCCTTGTCGATCTTGCCCGCGGCCACGAGCTTTTCGAGAGCGCCGAGGGCCACACCCGTGTGCGGGCAGCAGTAGAGACCGATGCGGTCACCGCGGTGGGCGGCATTGGCGAGTTCTTCTTCGGTAACGCTTACGACCATGCCGTTCGTCTTCTGGATGGCGCGTACGGCCTTCGGGTAACTGACCGGGTTACCGATCTGGATGGCGGAGGCGAGCGTCTTCTTGGCCTGCATCGGGATGAGCTTGTCGAAGCCGCGTTCGTAAGCCTGGAAGAACGGGTTGGCGTTTTCGGCCTGGGCGACGATGATGCGCGGAATGCGGTCGATGAGGCCCATGGCCTTGCAGTCTTCGAAACCCTTCGCGAGGGCGCTCACGTTGCCGAGGTTTCCGCCCGGGATAATCACGGTGTCGGGCACCTTCCAGCCCATTTCCTGGCAGATTTCCGGAGAGATCGTCTTCTGGCCTTCCACGCGGAGGCTGTTCATGGAGTTCGCGAGGTAGATGCGGTTGTCGGCGGTAACCTGCTGCACGATCTTCATGCAACCGTCAAAGTCGGTGTCGAGGGCGAGCACGATGCTGCCGTTAGAAATCGGCTGGATCAGCTGGGCAACGCTCGTCTTGCCGGCGGGGAGGAACACGATGCTCGGGATGCCGGCCTTCGCGCAGTAGGCGCTGAGGGCTGCCGAGGTGTCGCCGGTAGAGGCGCAGGCCACGGCGTCGATTTCGTGAATACCCTTCTTGATGATGTGGTTCACCTGGCTCACGAGAACCGTCATGCCGAGGTCCTTGAAGCTGCCCGTGTGGGAGTTGCCGCAAAGCTTCACCTTCAGGCTCTTGATGCCCATTTCCTTGGCGAGCGGGGCGGCGTCAAAGAGCGGGCTCCAGCCTTCGCGCATCGTGACGATGTCTTCGAGGGGCATGTCGGGGAGCACCATTTCGCGCTTGCTCCAGATGCCGCTCATGTCGGCGGGTTCAAAGCTCATGCGGCGTTCGGCAAAGAGCTTCTTCCATTCGTCGGGGCTCTTGCTGGCGAGTGCTGCACGGTCGTGTTCGACTTCGAGCAGGCTTCCGTCCACCTTGCTGCGGTAAATGACGTCGGTCAGCGGGTAGGTGTCGTCCCCGTTGATGTTCCTGAAATGCGCATTGAATTGGGCCATAATGTCCTCTTGATTTTACGAGGGCAAATATAGCAAAATAGACTAGAATGTGGTGCTGTCCGCAGGTGTTTTTGTGGTGTCTGTTGGAACTGGGGGGAACGAGCAGGTTTTTATGGCCTTGTCGACCTCTTCGCGGATGGAATCCAGCTTGGCCTGGTAGCGGGGGTTCACTGTCGTGTCGCCATCGCAAATTTGTGTCTTTGCGAATTCACCTGTGTAATCGTTATCGACAGTTGCGTCGACACAATTTTTTAGATCGTCGGAAACGGTTTTGCCGGCTGTAGCGAGACTGTCCAGTTTCTCGCTTATGCAGTCTTGTCTAACCTCGCTCTTGTTTACGAAATCAGTCTTTTGGCAAAGCGGGGACGGGGCTGCGGAACTGCTGGATTCGGCTACGGAACTGCTACTGACAAATAGGTTGTTGTATTCATCGTTCGTATAAACTAATCCATTTTTCCTGTGGGAATAGATATTGCCGTTGGAGCAATAGTATTTTGTGTTCCATCTCATTTGGTTCATGCACGAGGGAACTCCATAAACGGGTACGGCATCGGCACAATTTTCCAGGCGGTCTTCTATTTTGATCAGTTCTTCGATAGTCAATGTCGCGTTGTTCCGCAATTCGTATTCTGGTGAACTGCACGTTTCCGCGCTGGAACCGCCTATGTATACGCATTCATTGTAAGCGAAGGTTGAATCTTTGCAGGCCACGGTCGTGTCACTGGCAAGCCTGTATTTTGCGGAACTGCTGGACGAAATTTCGTCGCGAGCCGAGGATGACGACTCGGGAGTTCCGCTCGATGTCGCTTCGGAACTGCTGGATGTTTCTTCGATTGCTGTCGAAGAGATGGGTTTGAGGGACTCGCTTGACTCCGGGGCGGAATCGTCGATACCGATAGTGCCGTAGAGGGGTTGCGCGTCATCGGAGCAGCTGGCCCAAAATATGGCCGCTACAGATAAAAAGAACTTGCCTAGGCGTAATCTGAATTTCATGAGCGATTTCCTACTTTGTACTAAAAATATGTTTTTTTTGAACAGGGTGCACGTAGCGCTGATTTTTTTCCGTTGGCGTTATGTTTATGGGCTGTCTATTGTTTAGGGGCTGTCTATTGCGATATGGTGGCCTTTTGGAAGGGAAAATTGGGCGAAAACAGGTCGTTTTTTCTATATTTTCCTTCGAGAAAATGTTCAATTCGATACGGAGTACCGAGTGAAGAAGAAAAAAGTTGTTTTATTGTCCTTTTTGTCGATTTTGGCGTTAACGCTATCGGCCTGCCTGTTCGATTCAGAGGATTCTGCCCTTAGCAGCTGGCTTTCGGATCAGGGAATGCCCGATAGCTACAAAGTCCAATCTTTGAGTATCGAAGACCTGACCCCGATCTCTGCCGAGGCGTTCTTGGACACGTTCCCCGATTCCGCGAACTCCAGGGCGGTGTTTGGCCGTTCCTCCAATATTTCCCACGACCTGGTGCTTGACTTTGGCTTTGACACGACCTTGCTTGCCACTTTGAAAAAAGCGGACTCAGCCGCGTCGGTGTTGATTTTGCGCTTGTTGCCCTCCTTCTACAGGTCCAAGGCCTTCCCGGCGGATTCGTTCCCCATTGAAGAAGACATGAACATGACGGTGAGCTGGAAACTCGACCGCGGCAAGAGCATGGATTTTTTGGAAGATGTGATGGAAATAACGGATAAGTCCTGGCTCAAAAGCATTGAGAACTGGGAAGAGGACGGCAGTGCCGATACGACCTACTCCATTTCTGTGGGTTCCAAGGATTCTCTTCTGGCATTCTTCTTGCCAGCGGCGCTGGTCGATGACATTCGTAGCGAGGTGAGCTTCTGCCGCCTGCAGCTCCGCATCTCGGCCCCCGAGGCCAAGCACGTCTACCATATTTTTGGACCGAACTACACCTACGGGCCGCAGTTCCGCCTGACGACCTTGACGGATTCCACATACACTTACCGCTCCATGACGCCGTTCCGCATGGCGGAAGCCATCTCGAACAAGGAGGATTGCTCGGACTGCCTCATTTTGCACGGCGGCGTGTTTGATTCCCTGGTCGTGGAGTTCCCGTCGGAGCCGATTCTCAAAAAGCTTGCTGAATTCTATGGTGACGACTTCCCGTACACGGTGGGTGATGGCGAGGATGTGCGCCAGAATGTGGTGCTGGCCCAGCTGACGTTTGCCCGTGACGATTCCAAGGGCTCAAATGAGATTGGGCATCCCATCCAGGTGGTGGTCGGCTCATTCCTAGACAGCGCCGATGGGACTTACCGTAAAATGGAGGCGTACAAGCTCAACAGGGATGTTATCCTTGAAGAGGGGCACCCGAACATGGTGTTCCATGACGGTGATTCTTTGACGCTCCAGGTGACATACGGCATGCGCAACTTTATCAACCGCGCCAGTGATGGTCGTACCTTCAAAATCATGATGCGCCTAGGCTATCCGGTACTGCAAGAGAAGGATACTGCCTATACCGATTACATTACGTCGAAGGGCGATACCAGCTTTGTGTTCTTGTCGCACTTTGACTACGCCCGTTACGATTTTTCTGAGATAATGAAACAGCCGGCTACGTTAAAGCTGTGGCTAGCCTCCAAGCGGGGGGATGAATAATGAAAAAGATTTTAAGTGTTCTCCTTTTTGCTGCTGCATGTGCTTCGGCTTCCATGCTCGGTCTTGACGCCCTTGGCGAAGAACAGACTTTGGGCGGAATGGCTTCTGCTGCCGGTCGTGGTTTTGCTGGTGGAGCCAAAACGGGTGAGGCCGAGGGCATCTCCCTTTCGAACCCGGCAAGGATTGCTTTCGATAGCAAGGTCGTGTTCAATATCAACTTCTTGATGGACATTTTGTCTATTGAGCAGGGAGGCAGTTACTATTCCACGAATAATGTGACCATTCCTTCGTTCAATCTTTCGTTCCCCATGGGGAGCTTTGGGGCGATGGGTGTTTCTTTGTGGCAGCATTACGCCTCGATTATGGACGAAGAAGTCGAGGATACTACGACCTCAGCGATGGCGACCTTTAAGTACCAGAGCAGCGTTTACGAGATTGTGCCCAATTACGCCGTTCGAATTCCGTATTTCCGCAACTTCTCGTTGGGCGCCTCAGCTCATTTTGTGATGGGAAGCGCCGAACGCAATTTGACGTTGGGCCCGAACAACAGCGAGATCCCCGAGGACGAATCCTGGGCGACGACGGGTTCCAAGATTACCGACCATGTTGAAGGAACTTGGGAAATCAAGAACCACCCGGCTTACTATTCGATCGCCCTCCAGTACCGCGGGCGTCAGTCTTCGTACTATTTCTCGTTCACCACACCGTACACTTTGCAAAACGACCTAGAATACAATCTCCGCTTCAGCGAATTGGATACGCTCGTGCCCACCAAGTACACGCGTGAAATTGATGTGCCCATGACGCTTGCGACCGGCATGAACTTCCGCTTCAAAAAGAGGTACAACGTAATGGCTGACTTGCAGTGGCGCGCCTGGGACGGCGACATCGAGACCATCGGCAAGAGCTTTGACATGCCGGATGCGATTGAAACGCAAAATGACGTTTTGGCGGCGGTTGGCTTCCAGCGAGATGGCAGCCCGCTGTTTTACGACCCGTATTTGGACCGCATGACTTACCGTGCCGGCGCCTGGTATAAGGGTTGGTACATGGAGTCTGTCCACGAGTTGGGCGGCTCTATTGGTGCGGGATTCCCGTTGGGCCGCAAGGGCACGACTGTCGATCTTGCCATTCAGGGCGGCAAGCGTTTTGTGGATAACGGTCGCGATTGGGAAGAAACATTTATTGGGCTCCGCCTTGGCCTGATGGGCATAGGTAACTGGGGCCAAGCTCGCTAAATAAGTTTGAACTGAAGGAGGCTTATATGGCTACGAAAAAGACGATAACTGCTAAGGCTGCTCCGGCAAAAGCGGCGAAGACCGCTGCCAAGGCTGCTCCGGCAAAGGCGGCGAAGACCGCTGCGAAAGCTGCTCCGGCAAAAGCGGTCGCAAAGGCTAAAAGCGCTTTGACGAAAGTGGCCGCCAAGGTGGCGACCAAGGTCACCGCCAAGAAGGAAGCCGTAAAGAAGACCACGTCGAAAATAAAGACTGCCGTCAAGACTGTAAAGACCGCCGCACCGGTGGCAAGGTCCGCCCCGCGTGCTACGGAACAGACCGATGTTGTTTTAAAGAGCACTGCCAAAAAGGCAAAACCGGTAGTTAAGGTTTCTGCCGTCAAGGCGGCTGCTAAGCCGGTGACCAAGAGCGCTTCGCTCGCACAGTCCTTTGACCCCGAATACCTGGTACTCATGCAAAAGGATCCGAACTGGATGCAGGCGTTCTGGGAAGTTTCCGAAAAGAGAATCAAGAATTCCAAAAAGGGGAAAGGCAAGCTGGTTCTCCGCCTGTTCGACATTTCGAACGACTTGACCGTGAAGCGTGGCAAAAAGCGCAAGTTTCACGATGTGGTGGTGCCTGCCGATGCCCGCAGCTGGTATGTAGAAAACAAGGCCAGCGACAACTGCGTCGCCGTTTTGGGCTTTGCCGACGGCAACAAGTTCTTGCCGCTTGTGGAGTCCGCTCCGGTGCACCCGTTCTCTATGGAAGGTTCCGAAATTGATGCCGGCAACAAGTTTGTGCAGGCCTCCTTGGGCGGTGCCGCCCTGGGAGGGTTCAACAGCTCGGGCCTTTCGAGCATGTCGGCCAAGAATTGGCTTGAATCCCTTTCTAGTTCCTCGGGTTCCATGTTCTCGGGAGCACTTTCGAGTGCCGCCCTCAAGAGCAACAAGCTCGAACTCCCGAAGGATTCCGTGAACTACGGCAAGGACTTTTTCCTGTGGGTCAAGACCCGCCTGATTGTTTACGGCGGTACGCGCCCGGACGCCCATTTGCAGGTGCGCGGCGAACCGTTCCCGCTGAATCCCGATGGCACCTTCAGCTTTGAAGAAGACCTTCCGGATTCCACGAAGATCATCCCGGTGTTCGCCACCGACAAGGACGGCGACTTCCCGACGACAATCGTCCCTATCGTTGTAAAGCGCACCGAATAAGCAGGCTTGATGAGCGCACCTGGAAAAATACACCTCCTGTTGCATGCGCACTTGCCTTTTGTGCGTGAGCCTGAATATGACCGGTTCTTGGAAGAGAACTGGTTTTTTGAGGCGATGTCGGAAACGTATTTGCCCCTGGTGCAAATGCTTTGGCGATTGGAAGAGCGCGGCGTGCCGGGGACGCTCAACTTGAGTATATCCTCGGTGCTTTTGGCAATGCTCACCGACGAGGTGCTGCTGCAAAAGTTCACGCGCCATTTGCACAAGCAGCTGGAACTTCTCGAAAAAGAGAAGGTGCGCCTGCAGGACGATAGCGCCCGCTTGGACGTGGTGAATTTTTATTATCGACGCCAGACATCCTTGATAGACCATTGGGAAAAAGTCTGCCACGGTAAAATTGTCCCCATGTTAAAACTACTTGAAGAGCGCGGCAAGCTTACGCTCCTCACGTGCGTGGGCACGCACCCTTTTTTGCCGGCGTACCAGTCCGACGTGGACGCCATCCGTTTGCAGCTCGGCATTACGGTTCGCGCATTCGAGAGTGCCTTCGGCAAAAGACCTAAAGGGTTGTGGCTCCCGGAATGCGGGTACTTTGACGGCCTGGATTCCATTTTGGCGGAATTTGGGCTTGAGTACTTCTTTCTCGAGACCCATGGCGTGCTTTTGGCAAAACCCGCGCCCAAATACGGCGTATTTGCGCCAATAAAGACCCCGGCGGGGCTTTATTGCATGGGTCGCGAGCAGAGCAGCTCCATGGAAGTGTGGAGCCGCAAAACCGGCTATCCGGGGCATCCCGAATACCGCGAATTCTTCAAGGACATTGCCACGGAACGCGATCCCGAGTACTTGGGTGACTACTTTATGGCGGGCGACACACCCATAGAAACCGGTCTCAAGTATTATCGCATTACCGGAAGCGAAGACAAGCAGGTTTACCGTCCGTGGAACGCGCTTCGCCTTGTCGAAGATCATGCGCGCCTGTTCGTGGCGAACCGCGAGGTGACCGTGACCGATTTGCTTCCGAACATGGATGGCAACAAGGTCTCCATATTGTGCCCCTACGACGCGGAACTCTTTGGGCACTGGTGGTTCGAAGGCCCGATGTTTATCGAGAAGATGTTCGAACGCGCTGCTAGTTCCAACGTGGTGGAGATGGCGTCGCTTGAATCTACAATGCACGAGTCACCCGATGGCGGAACTCATGCGCCCATATTCTCTTCGTGGGGCGAGGGCGGCTTTGGCGAAGTTTGGATGAACGATGAAGTCAGTTGGGCGTACCCGCTGTTCTTCCGCATGCGGGCGATGATGAATGAGATGAAACTTCGCATTGATAATTCTAAGTCGGCGCAAAACCAACTTCAAAAACGCTTTTATGCGCAAATGGCCCGCGAGCTGGTTCTGTTCCAGGCTTCGGACTGGGCGTTCATGATCCACAACAAGTCGGCTGCCGATTACGCGAAGTCCCGCCAGAATGGCCATTACAAAAACGTGTGCGCCCTTTATGCAGCTGCCACGGCGGCAGTCGTCATGAGCCGCAAGCATCCCGACACCAGCTTGCTTGCGAGCCTGGAGAAAAAGGACAATCTGTTCCCTTGGATTAGCGAGTTGCTGTAGCGTCGCTTTTACAATTCGCTAGTAAATGATCATCATGTCTTGGCTGCGCCCGTGGGCGCCGGCGCGGAACCGGTAGAGTCCGGGGACCATTTTTGCTTTCACTGTCGATTCGTCAATGCAGTGGGTGCTGTGCGTGTAATTTTCACGCATCACGAGGTCGCCACGACGGTTGCGGATTTCAATGAATTTTTTTCCTTTGGGAAGCGGTGTAAAGCACAGGTTGCCGTTACGCCAAGGCGTGGGGTAGGCGCGTAGCGTTGAATCTTTGACCACCTCGGGAATGTAATCGGAATCGGCGAAACGGCTAAAAACCCAAACGAGGGAATCGTACTTTAAAGATTGCGACCGGATTTTGTCCAAGGTGGAGGTGTTGATGATTGGCGTAATGGTCGCCTTGCCGTTGCTGTATTGGACCGCGCTCGCTTTGCCTTTAAAACTGCTGAAGTCCATGTCGTCTGCCGTGTAATACTGGAACGAGAACTTTTCCATGTCTGGCGCCGCGGTGGGAGCCTCCTTGAACAGGGCTTCGGGCCACTTGGGCTGATCGGCGTTGATCCACAGGTTGGAATCTACAGCCAAACTGCGCTTGCCGGCGAACGAGATCTTGGTCGAAAAGTCGTGGAAAACGCTGTCTGCAGATAAATTCCGCTCGCGGAGCACTTTGGAAAGCTGCCCCTGGAAATTGGTATTGGGGTCTTTGGCGAATCCTTCCCAAATTTTTTTGTCGAACTTTGCGTCAAAGTGGAAATACAGGTAAATGTACAGGATTCCAAGGCCGTAGTCGTCGGGGTAGTTGTCCAAAGGGAGCCCTGGACTTCTTAATACCGAGCCTACGTGCGAAATGTAGTCGTCCACATCGGGTGCGGCAACTTCTTCGATGCCCGAGGCGGATGCTTCGAACCAAAAGGACCAGTAGTCGACGCTCATGTAGCGGAGCTGTACGGCGTGGTAGAGTTCATGGAAGGCGGTGACGCGAATGCCCATGCCCCAATCGCGTACATACGAGCGTTCGACGCTTTTTAGTTCGGCGGTGGCGACCGCGTACTTGCAAATGTCGTCGTTGACCGTGACGCTGTCGTAGGTCAAACTGGAGGCGTTGATGGGTACATAATAAAAGTCGTTGTCCAATAAGATTTCAGTTTTTTGCGGGTCGTTGTAGTCGGTGGGGTGGGTGATGCCAAAGCAGCCGGCGGTGCACTGGTCGGTGCCCACGACGCTTGCATTCCTCACGTTGTACAGGTCGACGATTTCGACAGGGTAAAGCCCGGAGTCGATGTTCTTTTGAAAGTGGTACGAGACGCTTCCGCCAATGGGTTTTTTCATGCCCAGCTTGCCTACATGGTGGTCCCAGGCTTTTTCCATGCTGGCGGCGACGCTGTCGACAAAGGCCGCGGTGGTGGCGTGGACGCCGTTCAGCGTATAGAATATTTCGAAGTGTTTCGTTTTGTGGGTGTATACGGTATCGTAATAGGCCTCAGGTTCGCAATTGGACGTGAACTTCCTCGCTGCCGTCATTTTGCCTTTATTCTTTTGGCGTTTGATGACGGCGTGCATGGTTCCGCAATGGCTAGCGACGTCTGGGAGGTTCTCGGCGGCGGGGGCGAACGCGAAAAACGCGAGCAATGCTGCTACGGCAATCTTTTTATACGAGCGGGAACAGGTCGAAAGCATCAGGTGATTCCTCCGATGCCTGCCGCCTTCAAGATTTCTTTGGCGCGCGTTTTTACTTGGGGTGGAACGTTCAATATTTTTTGGTGCCTCGGCTTGATGCGGGCGTCTACAATCATGGGGGCATCTATGGACCAGTGCTTGTTTGCGACTTGCTCGTTTAAGCCATGAACGTCTTGTGCCGGGTCCGAGCGAGTGAAGGTCACCCACAAAAAGTCGTCGATGTTCTGGATTTCGTTCAGGTTGGTTACGATGCTGACCCAGGGATAGTTCTCCTTGAAAGGCCAATGATCCAGTTCGTTTGAAAGTTTTTGGATGTCGCCAGCCCCTTCGACGGCGATGACGCCGTTCATCACGTTCTTGACGGCAGTGAAACCTTCGGGCAGTTTGAGCGTTGCCAAGTCGGCTTCAAAATTCCTGAGCAGGCGGCGCTTTTCGCCGGCGGCGACTATCACGAGTTTGGAACCGTGGTTCAGCGAAGTGCCTGTGTAGTCCAGCGTATCGATGGTGGTCGAAGTCTGGAAGTGCAAATCGCGCTTGAAGTCGATACGTTCCAGAATGTGCTCAAAAAAGGCGGGCACGTCGCAAACGTCCAAGTTGGGGTTGTCTTCTTTGGCCGCAAGCATCAGGTACTTGCTGAGCGAGACCTGATTGAAGCCGAGCAGCGCGTTGGCTGTTTTCAAGAGCTCCATCGGTTCGCGTTCTGCGCGGCTCGCGTAGGGGCGGAACCGCTCGCTTCCCAAGGCGAGGCAGAGCGGGTGCACTCCGGCGGCGTCGACTGCATGGACCGCGTGCACGCCGGGAATCGATGCAGGTATCATGGGACGCGTAATCTGGTGGATGAACTTGCCAAAGAGCGTGTCCTCTTTGGGCGGGCGTCCCACAACGGTAAATGGATAAATGGCGTCTTTTTTGCAGAGGACCTTTTTCACCTTGAGGTAAGGGAACGGGTGCTTGCCAGAGTAGTAGCCCACGTGGTCGCCAAACGGCCCTTCGGGTTTCAAATCGGGGGCGACTTCGCCTAAAATGCAGAAATCGGCATCGCTCGAAATCACGTAACCGTCATGGATAAAGTAACGGAAACGCCTTCCGGCGAGCATCCCAGCAAATACAAGTTCCGAGAGGTTCTCGGGCATGGGCATCACTGCGGCGATGGTGTGCGCCGGAGCGCCTCCAATAAAGATGCTCACCTTGAGCGGCCTGCCTTCTTCAATCGCCTTTTCGTGGTGGCGGGCGATGTCCCTCTTGATTTGGTAATGCAGACCGCATTCGGCGTCTGTTCCCTTGGTGGGGTCCGCAGCGGCGTAATCGTTACCCGAGAGTTGAATGCGGTACATGCCCACGTTGGTCTGCAGTATACTGGCGCTTTCGCTTGGGCGTGTAGCCACTTGCGGGAGGGTGATGAACGCCCCGCCGTCCTCGGGCCAGCAAACGACTTGCGGCAGGTCGGCGAGGGAACATTCTTCAAAGTCCTTGATGCTTCCGCTTTTTTTGGGGAGGGCTCGGATGCCTGCCGTTGCGGCGTTGAACAGGCGCGCAGGGCTCGGCTTTTTGAAAAACTCCACGGGGTTCGACTTGAAAAGCACCGCGGTCTGCGTGGACTCGAGCGTGTCACGGAACAAAAAGTCCAAACGCTCTTGCGTGCCAAAAATGTTGGCGGCGGCAGGGAACCTGCTTCCCTTGACTTTCTCGAACAGGAGTGCCGGGCCACCGCAGTCAAAAGCCTGGCGGGCTATTTCGGCCATCTCCAAATACGGGTCCACCTCCTGGTGGATACGTTTGAGCATCCCTGCTTTTTCCAAATCCAGCAGAGCCTGTTTAAGATCGCTGTACATAGAAACCGGAAGTTTCCTTGAAATTTAGCCTGCTGTAGCGCTCTGGTCCAGGACCTGGAATTCCTGGGTCTTCTTTTGGGATTCGTAGGCGAGCATTACTTCGCGGGTCGCCTTGCGGGCGTAAATGCCGTAGACCACGTTCGTCTTGTCGATAATGCCCGCGAAAACTTCTTCGGGGATGGTCGTGAATCCCTGGAACGAGAACTCGTCGTAAATGGCGGTCATGTTGCCTTCGGACACAAACTGGTGGCTTGCGGTAAAGCCGCGGAACGGTCCGTCGCCCAGGCGCACCGTGACCTTGTTGTCGGCGACGGAACTGATGATGCCCTTCCACTTGATGGCCTTGAAACCGCACTGAATGTGGTAGTTGACGCTCGCTCCAGGAGCGAGTTCAGCGGGTAAGGTGTAGTGGAGGATAGGCGTCGTACCAATGGTCAGGTTCATCGGGGCGTATCGCATGGTTTCCATCACATTGGGGAGGGAAAACTCTTGCCACGATGTTTGACTCAATTGTACCATACAGCAATAAATCTAGTAAAAAATGACGGATAAAAACGTTAATTTATGAACTCTTTCGATAATTCGCTAAAAGCCGTTGTGGGGTTCTCTTTGACCCACTCCGCCGAGACCTTGGTGTGGAGGAAGCGCCCCTCGACCGAGTTGTACCAATGCACCACGCAGGTATCCTTTAAAATGAGCTCGTCTAACTTGTTGCTGGTCTTTGGTTTAAACCAGTGCGCGCTGATTTCGGGGCCGAGGGGGTAAAAAAAGCGTGCCGGCAAGACCACCATGGATTCGCTGCTCTTGTTGTGCGTGACGTTTTGCATGAGCCGCGTCCCCAGGCGGTAGCGTTTGAGGCGTTCCGCTTCGGGCATTTTCTTGATGAATTCAAAGGCGCTGCGGATGGTGGGGTTCCCGGGCTCGGAACCTATGATGGCGTTGTTCACCGCGGCAGAGAATCCTCTCTCGGCAAGGCGGAACAACCTGTACCCACCGGGGAGTCGCGCACAGAACTCGCGGAAGGCGAATTGGAGGCCGCAATAAATCCAACGGAAGGGATTGACGCTCCTGAAAAGGTCGGCGGGAAGCGCTACGGGTTCGACTCCAATAAAGCCCTTTTGCTGCATGAGGTTGTCGAAAGGCTTTACGACAATGACGTCGGTGTCGAGGTAAACACCGCCGTATTTGTAGAGAAGTGCCAAACGCAACAGGTTGGCTCGGCTGGCGGGCGCTTTGAGTGTCTTGAACAGCTTTAGGCAAAGCCCGTCATCGTCCAGGCCTTCAAAGTGGGAGTCCTGGACGGGGATGACCTCGAGTCCGGGGATGTCCTTGATGAGGTCCCAACCGTCGCCTTCTTGCATTAGTCCTTCGTGTACAAGCCAAATGGACTGTGGCTGTTGAACTTTGTATGCCGAACGGACGGCGACACCGCCGCTCCACGGGAACTTGGGGCCTAGCCAAATAAAGATGAGGCGATTGGGAATCATTTTGCTAAACTCTTGTATAAATCCAGTTGTCTTTTAAAGCAGTCTTCCCAGCTGTATTTTTCGGCATAGGCGCGGGCGTTCTGCTTCATTGTCTGCATGTCGGAATGGTAAAGTTCCACAATGGCGTTGGCGAGAGCCTGCGGTGTACGTTCGGCGAGGATTGTCCCTGCCTTGGATTCGGTCACGTGTTCAAAGGCGGCTCCGGCGGCGGCTCCCACCTGGGCGTTGCCGCTCGCCATGCTTTCGAGAATGGAGAGTCCGAAGGTCTCCCAGCCCGAGAGGGCAAGCCCCAGGTCGACGCTCGCGTAGTAGCGGGCCATTTCGTCAATGGAATTCACAAAGCCAATGTAGCGCATGTGCGGGTGCTTGGCGACCGCCTCCTGTACTTGCGGGAGCGAGGGCCCCGTTCCCGCAAACACAATAGCGGGTTCGTGTCCCAGCTTTTCGGTCAGGATGTCGTAGGCGCCAAGGACCAGGTCCATGCCTTTTTCGTTGCAGTGCCTGTGCGGGAAAAAGATGGTGAGGCGGTCTGGGTCGCCCGCCTTAAGCTCTTGCACCAAGGCTTCGTCGCGCTTGGTGGGCGAGAACATTTGAATGTCGCAACCGAGCGGGATCCAGCGCGGGTCCGGGAGGTTGTTCTTTTTGAGGCGCGCCATGACCTCCTTGGAAGAGGCCTGGATGCAGTCGAAGCCCTTAAATTCTTTGCGGGCGTACCAGAACGCCTCTTTGCGGCAGAACGTGCCTATGCCGGGCCCCACTTTTTTGGCGACGGGGCGACCCACGTAAGTCACGGGGAAGTCGGCGTGCCAGAATCCCACCAGCTTGGATGCGGGCGAGATTTTTTTGGCGGCGCGGCGCACGACCGTCGGCAAAATGTACGGGGAGCCGACTTCAATAATGTCGGGCTGGTACTTGGCGAGCACGGGCTCCACCTGCGAGCGCTTCCAAATAAAGCGGTATTCCCAGTTACCGGGGAACTTGAACGCTTCCACGTGCTCAATGACGAGGTTTTCGCTCTTTTGTTCGGTAAAGGTCTTGCCGTCGGGCATCACAAAAACCGAGAGCGCGTTTTCGCCCTTGGAGCTGGCCGCTTCGTAAAACGCCATTTTTTGCAGGTGGTAACGGCGGACTCCACCTCCGGATGGGCTCCAGAAGTTGTTGAAGTCGACGATGGTGAACGGCTTGGTTCCGTTTTGCATTAGGTTTCTTGCATCCTGTTGGATTCCGGATCTATGGAGAGCGTTCCTCTATAGAGGTTGTTTGTACCCAGACGCTTGGAGTTGACCGACAAGAACAGGTTGCCGCCCTTGGATTCGAGCCAGTAGATGGCGTCGGAATCACGGAGGTAGGCGCGCGGCCCCACAAGGCCGTTCTCGGAATCGATGAGCTCGCCGCCGAGGAACAGCGGGATGTCGAGCGCCTTGTACAGGTCAAGCATCACGGAGGAGCGACGTTCGTGAATGTCCGAGAGGTCCGGACGGTCCGAAATCTTGAGGTGGTCGATGCCGTCAATGATGACGATCAGGTCCGGGTGGTCCTTTTGCTCGCCCTTCAAAATGTCTAGCAGTTCCGTGTTGTTGAACGCCGGCTGATCTTCCCAGATTTCGAGGCGGTTGTTGCGCACGTAGCCCATCAGCTCGCGGGTCGCTTCCAAAATCTTTTGGTTGATTTGGTCGGATTCGTTCTGCTTGCGCACGGTCAGCACCGATTCGCCAATCATCATGGCGACCAGGCGGTCAAAAATCTGGCGGCGCGGTGTCTCGAGCGCGATGTAGATGATTTTGAGCTTCGGGTTGCTCTGGAGCAGGTCTAGGGCGAGGCTCGAAAGGAGGGTCGTCTTGAGGCCGAACGGGTTCGAGGACACGTAGAAACAGCCAGACTGGATACCGTCAATCTCTTTGGTGAGTTTTGGGAAGGTGTTCAGCGAATAACCCACGCTCACATCGGGGGGGCACGCCATGGCGGTGTCAAAGTTCTCCTTGATGTCTTGCAGTAGCATGGAACGGCGATGCGTGTGCACCGTGTCTTCTTCGGTTTGGTCGATAAGTGTAATCAGCTGGTCGGCGCCGTTCTTGCGGAGCACCTGGTCAATGGTCTCGTCCTTGGGGAGCACGATGGACTTGAACCTCAAATTCAGTTCTTCGGCCATCTTGAGGTAGCGCTGGATGCGGTATTCCTGTTCGCGGCGGTTGGCTTCGCGCCGCAAGATGAGCGTCACGGAATCGGCGCCGCAGGCCTTGAGCTTGTAGAGGTGGCTCAGCGAAAGTTCCTGGTACATGGTCGAAACCACTCCCGGGATACCCGCGAGGTCGGCCGTGAGGGCGTCAAAGAACCCTTCAACAATAATGGGCTTGTCGTTTTCGGGCTGGATGTTGAACGGAATGTCCCCCGGACCCGAGGCGTAAGAAATGTAGGGGTGGCCCTTGCCTTCGTCTTCCATAAGGCGGCCGTAGACCGAGTGGATGAGCCCCTTGGAGTTGCGGGCTGGGATGGTGATGCGCGGCTCGTGATAGGCTTCGAGGTTATCCAGGTAAAAACTGATTTGGTGGCGTTCGATGCCCGAGAGCATGCAGTAGCTCACGAACGGTTCGGGGTCGCCGCTGTAGTAGCCAATGCCGTAGAGCTGTGCCTGGCCAATGCTCCAACCGCGGCTGGAGAGGTATTCGGCTGAGGAAGGGCTGCGGCATGCCGCCCAGTGGCAGTAGCGCACAAAGCTCTCGAGGACCTTGGACTTTTCACCGCCAATTTCCTTGATCCAGGGGTGCTCATCCTTGAAGGAATCCTGTTGCTGTTCGGCTTCCTGTGCGCCCAAAAACTCGGTGGCTTCGGCACGCGCCTGTGGCTCATCCATGCCGTTAAAGCGGCTGCGCATCACAAACTCGATCAGGTCGCCCTCGCTACCGCACTGGAGGCAACGGTAACGCCAGTAACCCAGGGCGTCGTAGAAAAACAGCGACGTCTCTTCGGGGGCGTGAAAGGGGCAGCAAGCGATAAGGTTTCGACCCCAACGGCTCAGGGGAATCCCCAACTGGCGTGGGTGGGTTTTGGTTCTCACAATTCCAGCATGTTCCTGATCGATTAGCATAAGGGCCTCCAGAAGGCAATCTCTTTTAAGAGCCTTCCAAATGAAAATCTAATAAAGAAACTGGAATAAAACCAATTTTTGGTCAAGAAAAGTAGTTATAATTGGAATATGGTTATTCTAGGCATTGACCCCGGTTCCATCACGACGGGGTACGCGTTTTTGGACAATTCCGGCGGCTCGTTGCAGGTGCTGGAATACGGGACTTTGCACGCCCCGGCGACCAACGCCTTGGAAGACCGCTTGCTCCACATTGTTGGGGAGCTGGAAAAACTTTTAGAATGCTACCGCCCCGAGGCGCTTGCCATGGAAGGCGTGTTCTTTGCCAAAAACGCCAAGAGCGCCCTGGTGCTGGGTCATGTTCGCGGGGCTGTGCTCGTGGCGTGCCGCAAGCGGGGAATGTCCTTTACGGAGTACCCGCCCAAGGTCGTCAAGCAGTCGGTGACCGGGGACGGCTCCGCCTCAAAGGAGCAGGTGGCGAACATGGTCTATACCCGTTTGGGGATTGAACCCTCAGACCTCCCATTGGACGCTTCTGACGCATTGGCCATAGCCTTTACCCACTGCACGCCGGCGCCATTGACGGTTGCCCTCAAGGGGAAGGCTAAAACCAAAAAGAAGAAGGCCACGGTGCAGCAGTGGAAGGACCTAATCGAAAAGATGGGAGGGACTATCCAATGAGTTTTGTCTCCGAAGAGTTTTTGCCCTATGGTTTGGGCCAACCAAATTTGGTCGAGGTGCAGCCGGGTTATTTCGTCGATGCCGATATCGTTCCTTTTGTAGACAAACTAAATAATGCAGCCAAGGCGGAAGGCTTTGAACTGCGCATTGAATCGGCTTACCGCCCTTTTGAAAAGCAACTCTCCATTTGGAACCGCAAAGCCCGCGGGGAACTTAAGCTCCTTGACGAGCATGGCGAACCCATGGAACGCCCGCAGGACGAAGAAGAACTGATGTATGCCATCCTCACGTGGTCGGCGCTCCCCGGGGCAAGCCGCCACCATTTGGGCACCGACATTGACGTGGTCGATGGCGCCGCTTGCCCCGAAGGATACGAGGTGCAGCTCACGCCCGCCGAATGTACCGGCATGTTCGTCAAGTTCCATGAGTTTTTGACCCGCCGGATGGAGAAGGGCGAGTCGTTTGGCTTTGAACGCGTGTTTATACCTGGCCGTGGCAAGATTCGCCCCGAGGGCTGGCACATTGCGCACCTCCCTACGTCGCGCAAGCGCTTGCAGAACTTCTCGCTCAGCACCCTCCGCCATATTTACGAGCAGTCTGACATGGCCTGCAAAAAGGTCGTGCTCGCCCGGCTAGACAAGCTTGCCGAAGAATTTATTTTCCCGTACTTTGTGTGACCGCCGTGAAGTTTGAGCCGGAACATCGGGGCGTCCTTCGCCTTAAAACAGAACCTTACGGAATATCCGTTTTGGGGGCGACGCTGCGCTATATCCCGTGCACGGGCCCTTGCCGCCTTCTGGTTATGGCGGCCATCCATGGCGAGGAACCCGAGACCACTTTTTTGCTTAGCCGCGCCCTCCGCGCGTACGCCAGTCCGTTTAAGTCTATCGCCTTTGTGCTGTGCGCCAATCCCGACGGCGTTGCCTTGGGCACCCGCGGGAACGCGAACGGCGTGGACCTGAACCGCAACTTCCCGACGTCCAACTGGGCTGCTGACCCGGTGGCTTCGCGTTCCGTTTTGGAAGCCCCGCGGGATACGCTTCTTTCGCCGGGTGTTTTCAAGGGCGGCGAACCCGAGATCCAAGCTCTTGTGGCACTGGTGCAAAAGCTTAAGCCCTCGGCAATCCTCTCGATGCATTCGCCCATCGGTTGCGTGGACGCCCCGCGCCAAACGCCCCTTGTCCTTGACTTGCAAAAGGTGTTCCGTTTGCCGTGGGTCGAGAACATCGGTTACCCTACGCCCGGGAGCCTTGGGACCTGGTGCATGGAGCAGGGGTTGGAATGTGTGACGCTGGAACTGCCGCGCCTAGCCCTCGAACTTTTGTTCGAACGTTACGGCGAACCTTTTGCCGAGTTTCTGGAAAACGCCGACATCAAATAAAAAACGCTCCTTTGAGGGAGCGTTTCTCATACAACAAACTCGATTACTTTTCTTTGGCGACGGCGTTCGCTTCTTCGATGATCTTGTTACGCTGCACAAGTCCGATGGTAAAGCCAATGACCATGTAGCAGGCGACGAGAATCAGTAGGTAGGTCAGCACGTAAAGGCTCTGGGAAATGAACATGAAGCCGGCGATGTAGGTAATGACGATGAGGACCGCCTGGAAGTAGTTGAAAGCCTTGTTCTTGCGGGGCTGCAGCTTGGGGAGGAACAGCGGGCTTACCATCAAAATTCCCGTGATGAACATGATGATGACCGGCAAAAAGATGAGCGAGCTGTTCGGGTCGGCAAAGACGCCCTTGTTCATGAGGAACACGACCAGGATGGCGTTTACGGCGCCGGCAAAAGTTGAGGGGAGCCCCGAAAAGTGGTGGTGGTAGTTTTCGGAGTCGCAGGCGTTGTACTTGGCAAGGCGCATGGCGGCACACAAAACGTACACGGAGAGGGCGACCGCCATCATCGGCGTGTTTGCGTCAAAGAAGTCGGGGACCATGCTCTTGTAGGCGAAAATCACGCAGAATGCCGGGGCGAGGCCAAAGGCAATCAGGTCGGCGAGACTGTCGAACTGGGCGCCGAATTCGGAGCTGGCGTTGACCAGGCGTGCGGCAAAGCCGTCGAGCTTGTCGAGGAGAACGCAAAGGATGATGAAGTACGCTCCCATGAGAATGGGGTTCTTGGATGGAAATGCCCCCGTTACCCAGCAAATGGAAAATACACCGAGCAAAAAGTTCATGCTGGTGAATGCATTAGGCAAAATAAAGCGAGTCTTTCCCACGACGGATCTCCTTTGTAAACTTACGTCAAAAATAAATAAAAATGCGCCCAAAAGGCGCATTTTATCAGTATTTTAAGCTATTTAGCAGGTTTTATTTCCCACAGTGCCTTAACACCTGCGGCAACAATCAAATGTTGCGGCGGTGCGTAGGGATTTTCCTCGGTGGGGAAGTTGTCCCAGTGCTTTGTGGAGAACTGGTAGTATTGCGTGGGGCGGTACATCACCGGGATGACCGGTACGGTTTCCATGAAGATCTTGTTGAGATCGCGGTAGGCTGCAGCCAGTTCCTTTTCGTCGGTGACGGTCGGGATCTTTGCCAGAAGCTTATTGGCGTTCTCATTTTTAAAGCGCCCCTGGTTCGAGAAGGCGTCTTCGCCAACGGCCTTTACGCCGCCGATAGTACCCATGATTTGCTCAAAGCGGCTCCACGGTGTTGCTGCAGAAAGTTCGGCAGTCTGCGTTTTCATGGCGAGGTCGAAGGTCCCCTTGCGCAAATCGGTGTCCCATACGCTGTAGTCCACGAACTTTTCTTCGGCAGGGATGCCGACTTCTTGGAAAGAGGCCACAATGACCTTGATGGCGTCTTCCCAGTCGGTCCAGCCAGACGGGCATTCAATGGTGATGGTGCGGACGGGCTTGCCACCCTTGTCCATGAGCCTGCCTTCGTCGTTCCATGTATAACCGGCGTCGGTCAAGATCTTTTTGGCCTTGTCGGCGTCGAAACCCAATTCCAACTTGTCGGCGTCCTCTTTGTTGAAGAACTTGCTCTCGGAACCGAAGGGCAAAATGAAACCGGCCTGGATGTCGGGCGTGTAGTTGGAGATGGCGCGGGTCTTGATCTTTTCGTAGTTCACGGCGTAGGTCATTGCCTGGCGGAAGGCGACGTCATTGAGCGGCGCGTTCTGGTGGGCAATGATGAGCGTTGTGATAGAGCCCGGAAGATGGTAGGGCTCGTTGCGGCTCCAAGAACGGATGCTGTCTTTTGCCTTGTCCCAAATGCGCGGCAAGAAGATGGACGAGACATCGAGGTTGCCCTTGGTCATGGCACTGTTGAAGTGGTTGTTGCCGTTGTAGAGGGAGTGGATGATGAACTTGGGAGCCGGGAGCTTGCCCCCGTGCTTTACGTTGCCCCAGTAGTTGGCATCGCGTTCCAACACAATTTTGTCGGGAGAGAACGTCTTGAGGTTGTACGGGCCCGAGACCACGGGCACGGAGTCGTTCTTGAAAGCCGTAATGCGGTTGAAGTCATAGGACTTGCCTTTTTTGGCGGAGTTGACCAACGGTTCAAAGACGGCCTTCGGCAGGATGGAGGTTTCGGCGATGGCGTTCAGCAAAATGAGAGGGTTCTTGTTGTTTTTGACGTAGTGGAATACAATGTTGTTGCCTTCGACAGCCTCGATGGACTGGATGTATTCCCAGTTGCCGTGACGCGGGGTCGGCAAAATCTCGTCAATGTGGAATGTGAACAGGACGTCGTCCACGGTGACCGGTTGACCGTTGTTCCACTTGGCCCTCGGGTCCAGGTGCACCACGAGCGAAGAGTCCGTCTGTTCAAAACTGTCCGCGAGCATCGGTTCAAGCTTGCCGTCAAGCTGGTTGTAGGTAACAAGGGTCTCGTACATCAGGCGGACGTTGCCGTCGATGGGGAAGTTCGGGTCGTAGTCCAATGGGTTGAAGGTCGACGGGGGAGCCCAGTCGAAGCCGCCTATATATAATGTTTCGGCTCTCGGATATTCCGAAGCGTCCGCGGCGGCGGATTCCTGTTTAGTCTCCTGGCATGCCACAAGGCTCGCTGCTGCAATCAGCAAGCCTGTTTCCCCTAGAAGCCCGAAGATTTTGTTAATAGCACTCATAATCCCTTCATCTCATATTTTGTCTCTTTTAACACAAAAGAAACAATACTTTATAATGAAAATGTAGTGAGTTTTATAAAAAAATGCTACTAAAAAATCTTTACAGACTATGATAAAGTGGAATAAACGGGGGCTTTAAACCACTTTTTTGAACTAATTACAAAGAAAACCCGTACAAAAGGCGTTTTGACGAGGCGCTGTAAAGTGTTTTGTTCAAAATAAAGGGGGTGCCAGCCCCTCCGGGGGTGCTGAATTTTTGCTGGACCTTGCCGTCTTTGAGTGAAATGGAAACAACTTCGTTGCCTTGGTCAAGCCAGGCCGAGTTGTCGTGGATGAACGGGGTGTTGAATACGCTGTTCTTGCCTTGGAACTTCCAGAGGGGAGCGCCCTTGATGGTATAGAATAGGACGGTTTGATCCGAAAGGCCCACCATAAAGTGCGGCTTTCCTTGGTACTGGACTGCCTGCAGCGACGAAATGGGGGATTCCAGCAAGATTTGAACGGGCTCGTTGGCGTTGTTGGTAGTGTTGTACAAGTAGAGCCTGTTGTTTGCCGTGGCGATTGCCATAATGGAGTCTGCCTGGGCCAGTAGCGAAATTCCGTTTTGGAGCTTGACGCCGTTGCTCTTGATTTGCCCGGAGCCGTCCCAAAGGTGGATGATATCGCCATCAAGACTTGCCAGGTGCAATTCCGCGCTATTCTTGGTGAAGAGGAACGGGATGGAGAAAATCTTGCGGGACCAGGCCAGCTTGCTCTCGGGACGCAGAATCTTGAGCAGAAACCCGTTCCAAGTCGAAACGTATATGGCGTCGTCGTTTACCTTGACGTTGAAAGCCTTGCCGGGGAGCTGGATGGTTGTTGGCGGCGTATCCTTGTTGAAGTCGTAGATGTTCAAAGTGAATCCGGAGATAAGGGCGAGAATGGCGTCGTCATGGTCCATCACAGGGCTGTTGTCCATTTTGGCGAGAGGGCGCGTCCAGCGGAGTTCCCCGTTGTCGGCGTTCACGCAAATGAGGCGCTCGGCTGCCGGGTCAATGGTGAACAAGTTCTTTTTGCTGCCAAAGAGCTGCGGGTACTTGGTCTTGGGCGAAATGTTTAGGAGGCTTACGAACTTGGCGCCAATGGCTTTCCCGTAGCGGTTCAATATAACCGGGGTCGCGTAGGGGTTGCTGACCGAGTGACGGACTGCCTCGGACCATGCTTTTTGACGGTCCTTGTCGTTGCCCTCGTTGTTCTCCAAGTACAGTGCCTTGAACAGCCAAGCTTCGGCATTGCCCGGTTCCAGCTTGAAAATGGAATCCAAGATACTAGGCAGCGAAGTCCAGTCGCTGTTTTCGACCAATGAGGCGGCACGCTTGGCGAGGTTCTCCGAAAGGAGCGGGTGCATGCCGTAATAGTGCGGTGCAATCCCCTGCAAGTAGGAGTCGCCAAAGAACAAGTAGATGCTTTCGCCCGTGCGGATGACATCCGTGGTGATGGGCTTGGTGAAGTTGAAATGCCAAAGCGGCCTAAGGATGGTATCGACGACGGTGAGCGCGCCTTCGTTGGTAAAGAGACCGAGTGTCCCTTGGGCCAGTTCCTGAATGTCGGCGGCGTCGCTCCTGATGATGGATTTGATAGTGCCGTTGGACTTGTTCAAAAGTGTAACGCGCCCTGAGGCCTCTAAAACGGCAATGCGGTTTTCGAAGGAGAGAATTTTTTCGGCATTGCTGAAGGAAACCTTCCATTGGGGGATGGCGCTGTTTTTGGGCTGGTAGCAAAACAGCGTATTGCCCGAGAGCAACAAGATGTCGCGCTTGTCGACGAGGAGTTCCTTGATGGGTTCGAACTGGGTGATGGTGTAGGTTTCACTGGCGTCGCCATCCGAAACAAAATGCAGGGCATTGTCGGGACAGTTGAGCACGAAGTGCCCTGTGGTAGCGTAAAAAGCCGATACATCACAGCCGTTGTACTTCTCGTTGATTTGCGCACGGATGCCTTTTTTGTTGAGCAACGTCAGAGTGTGTGCACTTTGCGCGAGAATGTTGTCGCCCTTGATAAAAATGCTGGTTGTCCCCACAATGGGGAACGCCCTCTTGATTGCGGAGTTGGTAAAGGACTTAAAATGGAGACTGTCTTTTTCGGGATACTGGTACCAAACGCCTGCGTCGTCAATATAAAGGATTTCGGCGTTGGCCCCTATATGGGGGTTGATCGAAATAAGGGTGTCCTGCTCTACCTTTTTGATGTTCTTGTTTTCGAGTAGGAGGTAGGTCGAGTTGTCCTTGAAAATTTTGGTAATGGGGGACTTGAGCGGGATCTTCTTTTTGAGCAACTCGTCAAAGGTGTTGCTGGTCGCCGCTTCGCGTTCGGCAAGCCAGTAGGCCTTGGCGGTCTCCTTGGTGTTGTTCAGGCTTTGCTTGTAATAGAAGTTTGCTGAACTGAAATTGCCCGCGAGTTCTTGGATTTTGGCAAGGTAAAAGTGGGCTTGCTCCTTGTCTTCGCGGTCGCCTTTTTCGGAGACGTCCTTGAGAATGCGAATAGCCTCGGCAGTTTCGCCCTTCATCTCGAACAGGTAAATGGCCTCTTGCAGCGAGTACGCCATGGTGCTGGCGTGAGCCTTGCCGCCAAATACGCAAAGCAAGGCGAGGCTCGCTGTGGCGGCCGCCCTTAGAACTTTGGCATTATGGAACAAGACTTTTGTCATAGGCTTAAGCGTCGAATTTGTAACCGGCTCCGCGAATGGAGAGAATGATTTTGGGGTTGGCCTGGTCTTCTTCCAGTTTTTTGCGGAGGTTTACAATGTGATTGTCGATGGTGCGGGTCGAGGGCATGTTCTCGGGAGTGTAACCCCAAATGTCCTGGAGCAGGTCTTCGCGGAGTACGACTTCGCCGCGGTGCTGCCAAAAATATTTGAGAATCTGGAACTCGCGTGCCGACATCTCGAGCGGGACTCCCGCCTTGGTGGCTTCGTATTTTTTGAAGTCCAGGTGGACGTCGGCAAAGTCGATGGCGTCCTGTGCGGTGTGGGCCGCTTCTGCCTTGGGCGCGGTTGTCTCGACGCGGCGCAAAAAAGCCTTGACGCGGGCGAGCAGTTCCAAAATGGAGAACGGCTTGGTCACATAGTCGTCGGCGCCCATCTCGAGTCCTGCCACCTTGCTCGTCTCTTCGGTTTTGGCCGTGAGCATGATGATGAAACATTCGGGATGCTTTTTGCGAATGACTCGGCAGACTTCAAAGCCACTCTTTTTAGGAATCATCAGGTCCAAAAGGACGAGGTTTGGCTGGAAGGAGTCCGCCTTGGCTATGGCTTCTTCGCCATCGCATGCGGTCTCGACGATGTAGTTTTCCAGCTCAAAGTTGTCTTGGAGCCCGAGGCGGATGATTTCTTCGTCTTCGACGATGAGGATTTTGTGTTGCATAATCAGTCTACCTTCTTGAATTTGACGGTAAAGGTGGATCCCTTGCCGGGTTTACTGGTTAAAGATATGGTTGCCTTGTGGGTCTCGGCGACGCGCTTCACAATGGCAAGCCCCAAGCCGGAACCTTTGGTGCTGCGAGTCATCTCGTCGCCCACTCTATAAAAGTCATTAAATATATTTTTTTGTTCCGATGAAGGGATGCCAACGCCGGTATCGGTCACAGAAAATACGCCTCGGCCGTCTTCGTTGAATACGCTAATCGAGATTTCGCCGGGGGCGTTGGTGTACTTGATGGCGTTTTCGACGAGGTTTTGTACAAGGCTGTAAAGCGCCGTGTAGTCGCCCATCACATAAACGCCCGGCTCAAACTTTGTATGAAATTCAAGCCCCTTCTCGACGCCGATGTCTTCGATGGCGTCAAACACTTTTTGGGCGCAAATAGAAAAGTCCAGTTTTTCCCACTTGAAAGCGCCTGTGCCGTGCTCCATGCGGGTGTAGTTCAAAATGGCTCCAATGAGGTTCTCGAGGCGGGTGGCTTCTTTGCCAATGAGCCCAGAATACTCCTGCACTTTTTCGACTTTTTGTACGCGTCCGCGCGCCATCATTTCGGCGAACATCTTGATGGAGGTGAGGGGCGTCTTGAGTTCGTGCGAAACACTTGAGAGGAAGTTCGCCTTCATGGCGAGCAGCCTGTGCTCTTGGGAGATGAATCTCAACATAAAGAACGAACCCAAGATAACCGTGATCAGTGAGAACGAGAGCAACCCGTACATGAGGAACATGCGTTGGCGAGTTTCTTTGCGGATTTCCTTGACGTTCTTTTCGTAGAGGGAGAATTCCCAGTTGCAGGCGTCGCTAATGCGGGTCTGCGTCAAAACGGATGCGCTGTCGGGGATGCTTCCCATGAGGACGTTGTTGTTCTCGTTCACAATGGAATAGGGAATGTTTTTCCAGCTTTGGGCTACAGACTTGATTTTGTCGAGCAGTCTATTTTTGTATGTTTCGTTGTCAATTTTTGCGATGACAATCTGGTTGCCCGAAAGTTGCGGGTAGCTCATTTTGAACAGGGTCACGTTGCCGTCGGTGTGGTAGAGAATACCGTCTTTGGAGGTGTATTCGTTGTCCATAAGCTCGGCAAAGAGATTCTTGTACTTGGCGAGGATGTCCATATAGCGGAGCTGATGGTTGAAGTTGGAACGCAGGTTCCAAAAGGCCTCGCGCTTTTCTTGACTCAGGTCTTCAAAAGAGAGAATTTGGGTAAAGGCTTCTTCAAAGAAGAACTTTGCCGACGAAATGTTTTCGATGTGCTCGCTTTGCAAAAACTGCGATAGCACGGCAAGGCAGTAGTCCTCGGCTTCTTGGTGCTTTTTTTGCTTGATGAGGATTTCGAAGTGGAGTAGGTTCACCGAACGGGTGAGGTCAGCGTGGAGGTAGCCCTGCAAGTGTGGGTGTTGTTCCAGAATTTTGAGTAGGCGCAATGCCTCGGGGTAGTTCTTGCTTTTGTAGGCAAGGCGGATCATGCCCAAAATGTTTTGGACTTGTTCCTTCTTGGTCTCGAAGGGTGAGTGGAGCAACCGCATGGAGCGGGTCAGGTACATCTGGTCGTTGGAGCTGGGCTTTTGCTCTTCGTGAAAGAACTGTTGCTCCACAGGGCTAGGTCTAATGTCCGAAAAATCAGACGTCTTGTAGAAGTGTCTTGACGAGATGTCGGGGTAGACCAGCTTGTTGTTGTTGAAAAGGAAAATGGCCTCGATTCCATTCACGTCCTTGAAGGCCGTGGCGTTGCCGAATTCCAAAAGGCTTCGGGGCTGTTCGTACAAAAACAGGGAGGCCGCCTTGGTCTCTTGGTAAATTTTGTCTTGTTCCTTGATTACGGCTTCCTCGACTTCTTTTTGGAACGAGGCGCGGTTCTCGTCGAACGTCTTTTGGGCGAGGAAGATTTCGTTTTGGATGTTGCGGAAACTCAAAAACGAAAGAATGGCCGTCGGCAACACGATGCCGCCGGCGAAAAGTGCAAAAAAGAGGAGATTGTTTTTGTTGAACTTTATCGACATGCCGCCTCTCTATAGGGGCAGACTCGCCGATATGCTGGGAAACAAGAGTATCAGTACACTGCTCCCCATGAGGAGCGTCACAAGAGTGAATGCCACGGCGGCAATTATGACGAGCGCTTTGGTCACTTGACGACGTTTGCGGAGTGGGTGATGGAAACCTTGTGCCCGGTTTCGATTCTACGGTTGTTGGAGTAGATTTCGCGAATCAGCACACAGGATTCGTTTTTGCCGGCGCGGGCGATGATGCCCCTGCCCAACAGGCGCGGCGGGATGCTGGCGTCGGACTTGTCTTCTTCCCAAATGGCCACAGCGTCGCCGGTGTTGAACTTTTGGTCAAGCCCCTTGTCGATTAGCACGTAGTTGTAGCTCCCGATGATGAGCATTGGGTCGGTGGCGTACGTGATCATGGCCATGTCTTCGATCTTGGCTTCCTTGACATTGGAGTAGCCCGAGACGTTGATGGTCTTTAGAGGCTGTTTGAGCCTTGCCTTGGCTTGGCTGATTTTGATTTCGCGGAAGCTCTGGACAACGCGGGCGCGGGAAAGCGTGTCGCCGATGGCGGAAATCTTGGCAATGCCGTTCAAACGAAGGAGGGCGTACTTCTTAAAGGAGGTGCTGCCCTTGATGGGAACTTCAATAGGACGTGCGTCGAAGATTTCGACAAGATCACCCTTTTTGAGCTTGGAATAGGTCTTTTTGCCAACGCCGACCACGACCTCCGATTCGGGGATGTGGATGAGCGGTTGTTTCTTTTCGCCCGAGACGATGGAGATGAAGGACGAATCCTTTTTGAGGGAGTCGATTTCGTAAATCATCGGAGCGTGGATCTGGTAGTAACCGTTAAAAATCTTGGGCTCGGGGCGTTTTTGATAGGTGTAGCGGTCTGCGTCGAGTTTCTTTTTGGGCGGGCGCTTGTCACGGCTGCGGAGGTCGCCGAGCATATCTTCAAAGTCACCTTCGCGTCCATCGCCGTCGTCACAACCCACGGCAGTCACGCCCTTGGGGAGGTTCGTGTCAGAGACGGCGGTGGCACAGGGGTTCTTGCCTGCCGGGGTGCGCAGAACTTGTTCTTCGCGGAGGCTGTCGCCAAAGTAGATGGAGTCGCCCGGGTAAATCCAGTGCGGGTCCTGAATGTGGCGGTTGTTTTCCCAGAGGTCCGGCCATGCGAATGGGTCGTGCAGGAATTCGTCGCTCAAGTCCCAGAGGGTGTCGCCTTCCTTGACGATATAAGCAGAGGCGATCAAGGCCGTGAGGCCAAGGCAGAGAGTCGCACATTTTAAAAATCGCATAATAATCCTTGTAACTCTTTGAACGTGAACAAGTTATGTAATAATTTAATCTTTTCTTTGCCTAAAAGTAGTCCTGGATTGAACAAAATGCGGAATATCGCCCTGTTTTTGGGCGTTTATGCGTTCTTTGGGGCGCTGGACGGTGCGAGACTTGCGGTTTTGGAGCGGATTTTGACTCAAAATGCCTGCTCGGTCGGGCACAAAGACCAAAAGGAGCTCGATTTTCCCGCTGCCCGGTTCCAGGTAGAGGGGGATGTTCTTGCGGAGCATGTAGCCTTCGCGGCGGAAGTGGCGGATTTCCTTGGTGGCGACTTCGAGGTCCGATACCTGGATCAGGATGCGTTCCGGGCGTGACATGGCCGCAGACTGTTCCACGCCCGCAGGGAGGGACTCGCCATCGGGCAGGTTGAAGTAGAATGTCCAGCGTCCTTCGTTTTCTTCTTTGCCAAAGAATTTTTGGAAAAAACCGGCGTCGAGCTGGCAGCGGTGGAACCGCAGGTTTTCGTCGACGAGGCACTTGGCGTTGAAGCGGGTCGAGAGCATGGCCGATTCGCGGCAGTCCAACGCTTCCACTTGGCTAAAGCAGCTGGCGAGGGATGCCCCCACGTAGGAGCAACCCGAATAGAATTCAAACAACTTGTCGCCTTTTGCCGGGTGGATGGCGTCCTTGATGCGGGCGGGGAGGGCTAGCCACGCCTCCTTGGCGCGCGGGGCCCAGTCCAAAACATGCATGTGGAACCCGGTTCCGGCAAGCGGCATGTAGTCGCTCCCGTAATTGCATTTGCTCTCGACGCGCACCGACTGCTTGAAGGCGGGGTCGAACAGCTTGTCGGGCATGCACTGGATTTGGTGGCAGCTAATAACCTCGGGGCAACTGCGTTCCAAAAAGTCAGAGAAGGTCTTGAATCCGTGAGCCGAATTCTTACCGTGAAAACTTGCCTGGACCAGGACTGCAAAACGTCCGTCGCCGGTGGCGCGAAGCCAAATTTGACGGATGGTCTTGCGGAAAATGCGCAGGTGGTCTTTGTGGAGCTGTTCGCCAATGCGCGTCACGACTTCGGGCGGTTCCATGCCCTTGGCTGGAGCCTCTATCGAAAGGACTTCGTGTTCGCCTTGTTTTTTGCATACAAAGCGCCAGTCGGCGTTTTCGGCGGCGCTCTCCTTGGTGAACCAGGCCTGGAACTTGCCGGGGATGTTGTCGTTCTCAGCCCATGCCAAAAGCTGGCGCTTCAGGTCTTCGGCGGTCAAGTTTTTGTGGGGAGCGGGCTTGGTCACGGCGGGTTCCGGTTTGGCTATGCTGCTGGCCCTTCCGTTGTGGAACTTGCCGGCGGTTAGCTTTTTGGGCGCCCTGGGATTAGAGCGCGCGTTACGACTTTGTCTTGTATACATAAAAAACAGCTGCTAAAAAATTATACCAAGAAACGCGGGTAGATCCAGGAGCATTCGTGGGCGATCATCTTCGGGAATTCGCGGAATGTTCCGTTGATCTGGTACAAGTCGAGGCTGCCTTCCACCGGGGTGAGCGACATGACGCTGTCGGCGCGGGAGCTCAGGTACGGGTACTCGTCGTTGTTGCAGGCGGTCACCACGGCGCAACCCGTGAGGGCGATGATGGTGTCGATCATTTGCATGAGCATTTGATGCGGTGCGCCCGTCAAACGCAGGGACTTGGGGTTGTGAAGCACTGCCGAGATGGGGTCGATGACCACTACGCGGTAGTCGTGGTTCTCAAGCTTTTTGGCGCCCTCGATGCGCTTGGCAATGAGCTGGGCGGTTTCGATAGGTGAGAGGGCCGTGCCGCGCAGGTTCAAAAAGCCGAACTTCGAGGTGCTCGCGTTGAGACCGCGAATGCTTCCCAACAGGTGCAGGCGGTTCAGGAACACGGAACGCGTGAGTTCGTAGTTGATGAACAAAACATCGTTCGAGGAGGTCGAGTTGCCGAACCAGTCCTCGCCGTAGCAAATGGAGAGGCCGAGGTCCATGAGGGCAAACGACTTGCCGCTCTTGGGAGGCGCCGTGAACAAGAAGAATTCTCCGGTACGCAGCACGTTCTCGATGATGCTCGCATCCTTTTTGGGCGCTTCTTCGCTGTCGCTCGCCAGTTCCACCAGGGGCTTGCCGTCGAGGGAGTATTCCACCCATTCGCGCCATTCCTGGAAGTCCTTGGCGCCTTGTTCCAAACCGATGAGGTACTGCTGCTTGCCGCCGCGCAAAACGCCTGGCATTCGCGCCATCATGTTCGGGTTCTTGTTGCTCGGGTCCACAATGAAGCCCTGTTCTTCCAGGGTCTTGAAGAGGAAGTCAACGCGCTCGTTGTATTCGTTCTGGTTGCTCGCGCCAATCTTGACCCATGCCTGTGCGGAGTTTGCACCAAGGGTATTCACGATGGCGGCGCAGGGGAGGTTCAAGGCCTTGTAGTAGGCGAGCTGCTTGGCCAAGAGCATTTTGGGACTGTCGACCACCACGTAGCGGTACTTGTAGCTTTCGTCGGTCGCGTCCGGGCTTCCCTTGGTGGCGTTCACGCAAATGAGGGCGCCTTCGGGACTGTCGAGGCTCTTCATGATTTTGGCGATGTTCGCGTCTTGGCCTACAATGTTCGAAACTTTTTCAGAGGTGCATTTGGGCGTCTCGGAAACCTTGAACTCGATGGTTTCGTCGCTCTCAAAGACGGCTTCCAAAAGCTTGGCGAGGTCCTTGCGCCAGTCGTGGCTCGGCCACGGGATGGAGAGGGCTTCGGGGTCAATCTTGTGGTTCTGTAGCAAGGTGAGCGACTGCGTGTCGAGGCCCATGGCGAGCATCTGCTCCATCGAGAACATGCCCGCGGGCATCGGGGAGATGATGGTCGGCTGGATGGGGGCAGCCGTGGCTTCTGCCTTGGGCGCGGCCGTTTCGGGATTTTTTTCTTCTTCGCGTTCTGCGGCACGCTTTTCGGAGGAAAACGCACGACGGAGAATCTGTTCGACTTCGTCTGGCGAAAGGCCGTTGTCTCGTGCGACGCCACCCAGCTGGAACGAGGCGTCCATGAAGGTCCAGCCTTCTTGTTGAGCGGCTTCGCCCGCCTTGAACAACTCACTTTTGAGTTCGTTTCCGGTGAGTTTGCACTTGAGGAACAGGTTGATTGTTTTTCTTGCGTTTTCCATAAAGAGCCTTCCGTTAGAGGTTTATGAATTCAAGATTTTACTTGATGCGGAGCCTCGCGTATTCGTAGAGTCCAAGGGAGAGAGCTACGGAGGCGTTGTAGGAGTGGGCCTCGGGCATCATGGGGATGCGGAGGATGGCTTCGCACTGTTTTTTGATGAACGGCGGGAGACCGACGTCTTCGCCGCCGACTGCTAGGACCACGTGGTCGGCGAACTGGAAGTCGGCGAGGTTCGTCTCGGTGTCGGCGTCAAGGCCGAGCACTTGGTAGCCGGCCATCTTGAGTTCGCCGATGGCGGCTTCGAGGTTGTCGGGTCTGCAAATGCGGAGTTTCTCGAGAGCTCCTGCCGAGGTGCGGGCGACGCTTGGCGTAATGCCGCACATGCCCTTAGCGGGCAACAGCAAAATGCTTACGCCCAGGGCGAGCGAACTTCTGATGCAGGCGCCCAGGTTTCGCGGGTCCTCGATGTTCGTGGCCACGGCGACCAACTTTTTTTCGCCGGTATCGCGGGCTTTGAAAAATTCTTCGCGGACGTCCATCCAGTTGAGGAGCTGCTTTTCGTTCATTAGGGCGACCACGCCGTGGTTCGGGCGGGCGTAACTGTCCAAAATTTTGGAATCCACTTGTTGCACGTGAACGTGGGCGCGCTTGGCGAGCTTTTGCAGTTCGTACAGCTTGGGGTTGCCGGACTGGTGCATAAAGAGCACGCGATGCACTTGGAGAGGGTTTTTGGTAAGCAGTTCCTCGACTTCCTTGAGTCCGCCGACAGCGACCTGCGGTGCGGCATCAGCGTCGCCCATGGCGGTCACGATGTGCTCGGGGCGCGGACGGTCTCCAAAATGGCGCGGGTGGGGGTTGCCCCCGGCAAAGTTCCGCGGGCGGTCCCCGAAACTGCGCTGGCGGTCGTCCCTGCCAAAAGAGCGTTTGCGATCTTCTTTGAAATCGCGACGATTGTCGTCATTGTAAAAAGCCATTCTTGATTCCTTTTTGAACTAACCCTTTTCCCGGCAAGCGATGACCACATCCATTTTAATGTCGGTCTCCTTTTGCTCTAGGGGCTCTTTTGAAATTTGTGCGGGCGTGGCGATCCCCGCCTTGTAGGCCTTGGGGAACTTGGCAAGGAAGCGGTCGTAGTAACCCTTGCCGTGGCCCTGCCTGCACCCGTCCCATGTGAACTTGGTCCCGGGCACGAGGAACACGGGGATTTCGCCCTCGAATTTTTCGAGCCCTTCGCGCGGCTCCATAATACCGAAGTGCCCTTTGACCAAATCCTTTTTGAGGTTTTGGATTTTGTAAAAATTCATGATGCCGTCCCCTTCGCAGCGCGGCAAAAGCAGGCGCCCTTCCATGGCGAGTTCCTCGACTACGGGCATCAGGTTCGGCTCTCCCTTGACCGGGTAAAAGGCGGCGATGTTCCGCGAATCGCGGTAGCCGGGGATGTCGTGGATTTGCTGCCACGGTTCCTGGATAATGTCTTCGCCTTTTTTTTCGCGGCGCTTTTTGAGGATGAGGTCCACAATCTGGCTGCTGCCAAAGACAATCGTGACGAGAACAAATACAGCTATGGCGGTAATTACATCCATAGGCTAGTCCTCACCAATGCGTTTTGCCGAGGGGAGCTTTTCTTGTAGAATCTCGTTCCATATCCGGCGTTGCCAGTTCATGAGGCGGGCTTCGTTGTAGCGGGTTTCCCACGGCATGTCGCCGGGGGCGGCAAGCCAAATGAGCTGCGCCTTGTTGGCAAGCATCGAGGCGTCCAGCCCGATTTGTTCGGCCTTTTCGTCACGCCAAAGTTTGAGGGCTATTAGCAGGTCTGAGTGGGGCACTACCGGGGGCGGCGGAGCCTTCGGCAGCTTGGCAGGCCAGTCCGTCTCGGGGGTGGCGACCGCGTCCCGCATCATGTTGAGGAACGAATCCAAACGTTCGCCCTTGAAGTTGCGGGGCAGCTTGGGCAAAAACTTTTCGTCCACTTCGGGGAAGTGCGCTTGCTGCGCACGGGCGATGGCGAGCATCAGTTCGGCGGGCATCACCTTGTATGGAGGACGGTCGAGCTCCTCGGCCTGCTTTTCGCGCCATTCCCAAAGGTGCTTCAAAATGTTCAGGGCGCACGGGCTGTAGATGCTGCTTCCCGGAATGCGCCAGGGGTCCTTTTTGGGCGGCGCCGGGTGCTTGGCGTGCTCGATGAGCGCGCTGCATTGCTCGGTGAGCCAGTCCATGCGGCCGGCTGCCTGCAACTTCTCGACCAGGATGGCGCAGAGCTCATGCAGGTAGAAGGTGTCGTGGATGGCGTATTCGCACATCTCGAGGGGCAGGGGGCGGGTTGTCCAGTCGGCGCGCTGGTTTTCTTTTTTGAGCTCGTCCCCAAAGTATTTGCGGACCAGGTCGGCAAGCCCAAGGTGCGGTTCGTTCAGCAGCTTGGCGGCGAGCATGGTATCGAATATATGTGCCGGAGAAAACTGGTAGGTCTGCCACAGGAGGCGTAAATCGTAGTCGGCGCCATGGAAAATGAGCGTCTGCATGGCTTTTGCCAAAAAAAGTGGAGCCAGGTCGAGCCCGCAAAGCGGGTCCACAATGTAGTGATGCTCCCCGATGGTAATCTGGATGAGGCAGAGACGGGCTGTGTAATGGTACATCGAGTCGGCCTCAGTATCGACGGCCGCCATATCATAGAGCTCGAGGTCTGCGATAAGGTTCGCGAGACTTTCTTCGCTGTCGACCAGGATGTATTTTTCGTTCTGCATCATTATGGTCAAAATGTAATTAAATTGAGAAAAAAGAAGAATCTCCAGAATGAAACGAGGCTCAATAACGGAATATGTGGTGTTACCCGCAGTGCCGCTTGAGCGCGGCGATGTATTCCCTTGCGTATCGCGATTGCGAAACTCCCTTTCCGATGCCGACTTCGCGCGTAGCCCGTCCCGTGCTGAACGCCGCAACATCCAGGTCGCCGAATTCAACCTCCCGGCTTACCCCACGACGACTATCGGGTCGTTCCCGCAGACGGCCGAAGTCCGTGCGAACCGCGCCGCCTTCAAGAAGGGCGAAATCACCCGCGAGCAGTACGTGGCATTCAACCAGAAGAAAATCGCGGAGTGCATTGCCCTCCAGGAAAGCATCGGCCTCGACGTGATTGTGCATGGCGAATTCGAACGCAACGACATGGTGGAATATTTCGGTACGCAGATTGATGGGTTCATCTTCACGCAGAACGCCTGGGTGCAGAGTTACGGCACGCGCTGCGTCAAGCGCCCGTAGTGTGGGGCGATATCCACCGCAGCAAGCCCATCACTGTCGAATGGTCCGTGTTTGCTCAGCAGCAGACGAGCAAACCCGTGAAGGGCATGCTCATCGGCCCGGTGACAATCCTCAACTGGTCCTTCCCGCGCGAAGATATCTCGCTCAAGACGCAGGCACTGCCCTCCGTGGATGAAATCGTGAATACGATCCACAAGATTATAGACAAGGTCCCGCAGGAAAACGTGTGGGTGAACCCTGATTGCGGCCTCAAGACCCGTGGCGAAACGGAAACCACCGCAAGCCTCAGGAACCTGGTTGCCGCGGCCAAGCAGCTGCGCGCCGGAGCCTAGGAACCGGTTTTCTGCAATAAATTTCCAAAATACACCTCACAGTCCCGCAGGCGTCCACTTGCGGGGCTTTTACGTTAAAATGTCACTGAAAAGATTCTATATTTGCGCCCATGAAAAAGATTTCCCTTACGGGCATCAAGCCCACCGGCACTCCTCACCTGGGTAACTACCTGGGCGCAATCCGCCCCGCTCTTGAACTTTCCAAGACCTACGATACGGTCTACTTCATCGCCGACTACCACGCCCTTACCACCGTGCAGAACGGTGCCGAGATGCGCGCGAACATCTACAAGATTGCGGCGACTTGGCTTGCTCTCGGTTTGAACCCCGAAGAGGGCCTGTTCTACAAGCAGAGCGACATTCCCGAAATCTTCGAACTCAGCTGGGCACTCAGCTGCTTTACGCCGAAGGGATTCATGAACCGCGCCCACGCCTACAAGGACAAGGTCGCGAAGAACGAAGCCGCCGGCGAAGATCCGGATGCCAACGTGAACATGGGCCTCTACTGCTACCCATGCCTGATGGACGCCGACATCCTCATGTTCAGCGCCGACATCGTGCCCGTGGGCAAGGACCAGAAACAGCACGTGGAATTCGCGCGCGACATCGCCATCAAGTTCAACAAGCACTTTGGCGAAGATGTGTTTACCATTCCGGAACCGGTGTTCCAGGAAACCACCGGTATCATCCCCGGTCTCGATGGCCGCAAGATGAGCAAGTCCTACGACAACGTCATCGACATCTTCCTCGAGAGCAAGGCCCTCAAGAAGAAGATTGGCAAGATCGTCACGAACTCCCAGGGCATCGAGGAACCGAAGGATCCGGATTCTTGCAACGTGTTCAAGCTGTACAAGCTCTTTGCTACTCCGGAACAGACCGAGGCGCTTGCTGCCCGCTACCGCGCCGGTGGCATGGGCTGGGGCCACGCCAAGCAGGAACTCCAGAACGTTCTTGAAGAACACCTGGGTGCCGCTCGCGAAAAGTACTTCTACCTGCTCTCCCACACCGAAGAAATCGACAAGATTCTCGCGTACGGCAAGGAGAAGGCTCGCGTGAAGTCTAAGGCGATGATGGAGAAGGTTAGGAGTCTTCTCGGAACGTATTGACACCGCACGCTCAGTACTTACTCGCTCAAAATTTCAAGGAACGCTGGAACGCTGAAGGCGTCGTTGTTGGCGAAATTCCCCGCGAGGAGGTCCATGACCTCGTCGGAGTATTCGATTTGCTTGGACAGGAGCTTGACGGCGTCAATGCGGGTTCGCGCAATTTCAAATTTCTTCAGCACCATCCAAAAGAAAATGGCGAACTGGACCTTGCCAAGACTGTCGCCGTCGAATAGCGACTTGGCGTAATAGCGGAAGAGCATGTAAGCGACAATCCGGGCGCCGTCATCGTCGCTGAACAGGGCCGCCCCCGGGTCTTGACTACGGGCTCCCCAACCCTGACGGGTGATGCGTTTGTAGGCCTCGTCCCATTCGAGGCCGTAGCTTTCGCCTTTGCCCAGAACTTTGATCCACTGTTTATGAATGGTTTCGAGGCTCGGCGCGGTGTTGGGGTCGCAATCTTCTCCTCCGCAAACCAGTTCTAAGAGCATTTGCAGTCGCTGGTTCAAGGGGATTTCGCGTTGCTCCAGAATGCGGAACATCTCTTGACGCTCGGCAAAAATCATATCACGCGCCTCGCGGGCGTCGTCGGGGATGTCGTCCTCGGGTTCGTTCACTTCACTTTCGACAAGGTTGAATGTTGACGCGTCACCGCTGCAATCCAACAGCAGCCGGACGCCTTCTTCGCAGCAGAGCCCGATTCCTTTTTCCATTACATCGCCGTAGACTTCCACAAAACGCGGGTGCTCGCGGCACGTGTCGCCGAGGTAGCTTTCGCCGAGGTTCGAGATGACCCTACAGAGTCCGTCGGCATTCAAAAACGGGCAGCGGTTTTTCGCCTCTAAGGTGAACTGGTTGTTGCAGGTTTTTGCCCGCAGTTCCTCGCCAAACGCGCCCGGCACGCGGCGGTATTTTTCCATGGTGCTCGGGTCGATACCGATTTCCCACCCAATGCAGCAGCAGTCGGTGCATTTGTCGGCGACGCAGTGAAATTTGTGGTAGAAATCGGGCGTGCGGAGTAGCATGACCCAAAACTAGTTATTTATATTATGGATGTGAAAAGGATTTTGCTATGGATATGTTGCCTTGCGATTTCGGTGCTTGCCGCCGAAACGCCTTCGCCTGCAAAACAGGTGGGCAACATTCCGCTGCCGCACCAGTCCGCCTATACGGGAGTGGGGCTGGGTGTGGGCATTGGCGCCGGCATTTTCAACCCAACAGAGGACTGCGACTGCCTTGGCATTTGGCAGGGTCAGCTTGAGTATTTTTATACGGATTGGCTCAGTGCTGGGGTTGACGTGCGTTTTTTTGGGGGTGACCTGGATGGAGAAACGAACGTCCTTTATCAGCGTTACCGCGGCAATGTCCGTTTCCATTTCCCATTCAACTCGTTTGATTTGTTCTTGGCTCCAGTTTTCGGGCTAGAAAATACCGATATCGAGGAAATTCGTGACGAGTGGGACCACCGTGAAAACCGCTGGTGGCTGCCTGGGGCCGAAGTCGAAGTGGATTCGACCCGTAAAATTGACGATTGCGAAAAGATGTTCTCGTTGGACGGGTTCTCGGTGGGCGCAGAAATGGGGCTTGGTTGGAGGTTTTCCAAGTTTTTCGGGTTGACCGGAAGCGCTCTTTACGAGTACAATTTTTCGGCGGCCCAGCTTTTGACCCTTTCGCCGGGGGTCGCTTTTAACCTGGGGGACGCGTGGTCCTGGGCGCAGAACAACCTGTTCTCTGCCTGGATTTCTGTTGAAGTCGGCTTTCAGCGTTACTTCAACCGCGGGGTCTCCGATTGGGCAAATTCAGCCTACTTGGGATTGCAAATCGGCATATAATTCCTATCTTTGTAGCGTCTAAAATTTTCTTAAAGGAAACTAAAAAATGGCTAAAAAAGAATCCAAGAAGAAGGTTGTCCTCGCCTATAGCGGTGGACTCGATACCTCTATCATCATTCCTTGGCTCAAGGAAACCTACGACGTCGAAGTGATCGCCTTTGCCGCCGACCTCGGCCAAAACGACTTCCCGAACGCGAAGGCCCTCGAAGAGAAAGCCCTCAAGACGGGTGCCAGCAAGTGCTACGTTCTCGACCTCAAGAAGGAATTCCTCGAAGAATACGTTTGGCCGACCGTTCGCGCCGGTGCCAAGTACGAAGGTACGTACCTCCTCGGTACGTCCTTTGCCCGTCCGCTCATTGCCAAGTACCAGGTGAAGATCGCCGAGAAGGAAGGCGCCTACGCTGTGGCTCACGGTGCTACCGGTAAGGGTAATGACCAGGTCCGTTTTGAATTGACCTACGCTGCCTTGAACCCGAAGCTCGAAGTCATCGCTCCGTGGAAGGACCCGCGCTGGACATTCCATAGCCGCGAAGATGCTATCGACTACGCTGCCGCCCACAAGATTCCGCTCAACGGCATCAGCAAGAAGAAGATTTACTCCGAAGATGGTAACCTGTGGCACCTCTCTCACGAAGGTGGCGTTTTGGAATTCCCGGAACAGGAACACAAGTACGAGTTCCTCAAGCACACCAACACGTACGAGAAGGCTCCGAACAAGGCCGACCATGTGACGATTACTTTCGATAAGGGTAATCCGGTGGCTATCGACGGCAAGAAGATGGGCGCTGTCGAACTCCTTGAATACCTGAACAAGATTGGCGGCAAGAATGCTTGCGGTCTCTTGGACATCGTTGAAAACCGCCTCGTTGGCCTCAAGAGCCGCGGCGTGTACGAAACTCCGGGTGGCACGCTCCTGTACAAGGCTCACGAATGCCTGCAGCAGCTCGTGCTCGACAAGGAAACTTTGTTCGAATCCCAGAAGATGTCTATGACGTATGCGAACCTCGTGTACAATGGCCAGTGGTTCACCCCGCTCCGCCAGGCTATGGACGCCTTCTTCGCCGAAGTGAACAAGGTCGTTACCGGTGACGTGACCCTCAAACTCTACAAGGGTAACATCATCCCGGCCGGCATCAAGAGCCCCTACAGCCTCTACGACATGGGCCTCGGCGGATTCACCGATGTGGACATGTACGACCAGAAGGACGCCACGGGCTTCATCCGCTGCTACGGCCTCCCGCTCAAGACCCGTGCCCTCTTGCTCGGCAAGAAGACGAACGTGGACTTCGGTGGCGTTCCAAGCCTCAAGAACAAGTAATTGGGTTCTTGACCGAAATTAAAAACTCGCTCACGTTTGTGGGCGAGTTTTTTTTGAACTAGATTTCTATCATGTAGCCCACGCGCCAAATGATGTACTCGGGCTCGTCGTGCTTTTTGAAGTAGTGGATGGGGTAGGCGACCTGCGTAAAGAATCCGTACAGGTGCGCCCAAATTTCGGCAGATATGTCGAGCGTCTCGGTGTAGTTGTACGGGTAGAGGTACATCTCGCCGTTGGCGTCGTTGAATGCCTGGTGCAGCTTGTTGGGCGCTTCGGCGAATTCATAACCGCCGCCCACGCCCACGTCCAGCTTAAACGGGAGATTCCTGAAAAAAGTCCATGCGAGTGAGCCGCGGTAGCCGCACCAAAAGTCGTTGGGACCGTTGTGGGCGCCGAGTCCTTCGGCACGGAAGATGACATTCTTGTACCCGAACCCGGCCACCAGAGCGAGCGGCGTCGGATTCCCTACGGATACGCCGCCCTCGAACCTCCATGGGGAGGGCGCGTCGGCTGCGAAAGCCGATGCGATGCCTAGCGCGATGGCGAGCAGTATGGGTACAGATGCCTTGCGCATGGCTTAGGGCAGTTCTCCGCCGATGAGCTCCATCTGTTTTTTGTAGATGTCTTTGCAGGCGTTTTCGCCGAGGTCGAGGAGCGTGTTGAGCATGTTGCGGTCAAAACTGGCGTGTTCGCCAGTGCCCTGCACTTCGATGAAGTTCTTGGCGTCTTGCATCACCACGTTCATGTCGACATCGGCGGCGGAGTCTTCTACGTAGCAGAGGTCGCAGAGCGGCTTGCCGCTGACGACGCCCACGGAAATAGCGGTGATGCCGTGTTGCAGAATTTGTTCGGTGATGCCCAGGCGTTCCTTGATTTTTTTGAGGGCTATGGCAAGGGCCACGAAGCCGCCGATGATACTTGCGGTACGGGTGCCACCGTCGGCTTCGATCACGTCGCAGTCAACCACGATGGCGTTCTCGCCGAGTGCAGCTAGGTTGGCTGCGCCGCGAAGCGAGCGGCCCACCAGGCGCTGGATCTCTTGCGTGCGGCCACTCGCGCCCTTGCGTTCGCGTTCCACGCGCTTGCCCGTGCTCTGTGGGAGCAGGCTGTATTCGGCGGTAATCCATCCGGTGCCGCGGCCTGCAAGCCAGTCGGGAACCTTCGGGAGGAGGGTCGCATTGCAAATCACGCGGGTGCGCCCCATCTCGATGAGCACGGATCCATCGGCACTACTAATAAAGCCGGTAGTCATTTTCAGGGGGCGGTATTCGTCGAATTTTCTGTCAGTACGAGTGTAGCTCATAATGTTAAAGATAGTTTGTTGCGTCATTCTGAGGAGCTTGGCGACGAAGAATCCAGACCAGAAATTCTTGATTGGATCCTTCCGCCACTATGCGGCGTCAGGATGACGTTTGGGGGTTAATAACTCAGTTTCTCCGTCGTGCCTTCGCGGAAGCTGCCGAGGCGGTACACGAAATCGCAGTAGGTTTGCAGTTCCTTGAGTGCATCGATGACGGCAGGGTCCTTCGGGCTTCCTTCGAAGGAGAGGTGGAATATGTATTCCCACGGGCGGTCAGGATGCGGGCGGCTCTCGATGCGCGTGAGGTTCAGGTCGCGCTTGGCAAAGCACCCGAGGGCGGCATGTAGGGCGCCGGACTTGCCGGAATCGCTCAGCATAAAGAGAAGCGTCGTCTTGATTGTGCCTTCTTCCGGAAGCGGGTTCGCCGTCTTCTGGATGGCGTAAAACCGGGTGAAGTTCACCCCCGGCAAGTTCTCTATACCTTCGGCCAAGATATCCAAGCCGTAGAACTTGCCGGCGTAGGCGCTCGCAATCGCGCCTACGGTTTTATCGCCACGCTTTGCGACTTCTTCGGCACTGCCTGCGGTATCGTAGAACGCGATGCTCTTGATTTTCGGGTTGCGTCCGAAGAACCTGCTGCATTGTGCAAGTCCCTGCGGGTGGCTCAGCACTTCCTTGATGTCGGCAAGCTTTGTTCCGGGGAGCGCACACAGGCTATGCGAGATCTGCAACTTGACTTCGCCCACGATGGGATGGCGCCACTTGTAAAGCAGGTCGTAGTTGTCGTAGATGGAACCTGCGGTGGAGTTCTCTATGGGGATTGCTCCGCCGTCCACGGCGCCGGTCTCGATGCCCTGGAAAATCTGTTCGAACGTGTCCATCGGGACAACCTCGATGTCGTTACCGAACAGGTGGTAGGCGGCGCTTTCGCTGTAGGCCCCGCGGCGGCCCTGGAATGCAATTTTCTTCATGGATGTAAATATAAAAAGTCTTGGTAATGTTGCCTATCTAAACCTTCGTGCGCCCTGGTACTTGTGGCTCCAGTACTTGTCGTTCATGGGCGAAATCATCACGCCCTTGCTGGAACTTGCGTGGATGAACCTGTCACCCGAAAGGTAGATGCCCACGTGGTCGATTTTCCAGAAACTCCCGAAGAACACGAGGTCGCCTTCACGTAGACTCCCGCGGCTCACGCTTGACCCGCGGCTATCCTTGTACATGCCTGCCGCATTGTGGTCAAGCGCAATGTTGAAGTAACCCTTGTAGACCTGCATCACGAACCCGGAGCAATCGGTCTTGCTCTTGCTTGCGGCGCCATACACGTACTTTGCGCCGATCCAGCCGCTCGCGTACTTTTCGAGCGAACCTTTCGATTCGGGCTTCGGGGCAGCCTTCGCGGCTTCTTTCCTTGTGGCCGCCTGCTTGACCTTCTGTGCGGATGTCTTGTGTTGGCTAGAATCTGCCTTGGCTGTTGCCCTGGCAGGTTCCGCTTGCTTTTCGTCCTGTGCGGCTTCGCTTGTATTGCTTGCCTGTCCCGCTACGGGCTTGTAGTCCCCGATGCTCCTGTCGTAACCTGTGCGTTCCGGGAAGGCGCAACCAAAAAGCAATCCGCAGCATAACGCTGCGAATGATAAGCCATGAATTATTTTGAGTTGCGCCATTGACTGAAATGTAATAAAAACGGTATGCCGTTTATTCCCATTTCAGTACAGGATACCCGTCATTCTTTTTTGAATCGTAGACGAATGCGTCGCCGAGGAGTTCAACAAAGTCCTTCGACTTCATTTCCTCGGAGGTCTTGGGGAGGGCGATTCCGCCATCGCTAGCCCCGAAGGCGGGGATTTTCCAAGTCTTGATGATAGGTTCAGGGATTTGGTAGTTGTCGCAGCAGGCTACGGTATCCAGGGCTGCTCTACCATCGTAGTCTTGTTCTACCACGGGGGCGGTGGTTTCGTCAACTATGGCGACCCATGTTGTGTCCGAAAATTCCTGCTCTATGTAGTAGTAATCGGCCAGCGTCGTGTTCTCGTTCACGCCAATCATGAGTCCCACGTTTTTGAACTTGTCGTGGGCGCTCTTGTTCTTGCTCGTGGTGTAGGCGTTCCTCGTGACTCCGTTCCGGTTCATCCCGATGATGCCTCCGGCATTTTCTGCACAATAGATGTCTCCCGTATTGTACACGTCTTCTACTTTCAGGTTGCTTGCATCTCCGACAATTCCACCCGTACGGGAAGTGCCTGTGATTTCGACGCTGTTCGTGACGCTCTGTACGGACATGTCCTTGCCCTGGCCGATAATGCCGCCGACGGCTAGGTATCCCTTGATT